>OJJT01000172.1_pt1 | contig 44888 bp, 55 predicted proteins | sample 1596281 | NCBI WGS metagenome assembly OJJT01 (sample SAMEA4350145, study PRJEB24818) | metagenome | biome: human; feature: gut; material: faeces | place: Denmark | collected 2013-09
GCCCTGTTCATGGCGAGATAGGTCGCGCCTAGGATGTTGAGCTCCTCTATCTCCTCCACGGAAGCAAAGGCCACGGACCAGTGCAGCGCCTTGGCGGTTATCTCGCCGTAGAGCTGTTCACGGCGCTTTTCAGAGAGCTTTTTCGAGTCGTTCAGCCCATCTATGACGATGCCCCTGGGCAGCATTACCGCAGCCGCACAGACCGGCCCCGCCAGAGGGCCGCGCCCGGCCTCGTCCACGCCGCAGAGCGTGCTTATTCCGGAGTCGTAGAGCTCGTTTTCCAGCTCCCAGAGGTCGATCTCAGCCTTCATCAGGGGCCTCCAGGGTCATCCTGCCCAGCTTGCCGCCGCGGAACTCATCGAGCAGCACTGCGCTCATACGCTCCGTGTCGTACTCGCCCCGGCCAGCAAGGAAACCGCGCTTTTTCGCCGCGGCCTCGAGCAGCTGCCAACCGGCCTCTCCGTCCTCGTCCGTGAGCTTATAGCGCGCGTTCACAGCCTCGGGGTAGAGCTTTCTGAGCCTTATGAGCAGGTTCGCGGCCAGGGTCTCGCGGTCCAGGACGTCGTCCTTTACCGCGCCCGTCACGGCCAGCAGCTCACCCACCTCCTGCGAATCGAAGCGCGGCCAGAGTATACCCGGCGTGTCCAGCAGCTCCAGGCCGCGGTCCACGCTTATCCACTGTCTGCCCCGCGTGACACCCGGCCTGTCCGAGACCGCCGCCGCCTTTTTGCCGGCGACCTTGTTTATAAAGGTGGACTTGCCCACGTTCGGTATGCCCAGCACCATGACGCGCAGCGGCCGCGTCGCCTGGCCCTTGGCAGCGTAGGCCGCGAGCTTGTCCTTGAGGATGCGCCGCACCGCTGCGGGAAAGTTCTGAACGCCCTTGCCGCTCTTGCTGTCGGTCTCGAGCACGTCCAGGCCCTGAGCTTTGAAATACGCCCTCCACTTTGCCGTCATGTTCGGGTCTGCGAGGTCCACGCGGTTCAAGATCACGAGCCTGGGCTTGCCGCCTGCGAGGCGGTCTATGTCCGGGTTGCGGCTCGCGGAGGGTATCCGCGCGTCAAGAAGCTCGCAAACAGCGTCCACGAGCTTCACGTTTTCCTCTATCATCCGCCCGGCCTTGGTCATGTGGCCGGGGAACCACTGGATATTCAGTTTTTCAAATCCACTGTCCGTCATCCGCCGTAGTCGCTCCCAAAGTTCTTGAGCGGGAACACGGTGAAATACACCTTGCCCATGATGCAGCGCTCGTCCACAAAGCCGATAGCCGTCGTCCGGCTGTCCGTAGAGGCGTTGCGGTTGTCTCCCATGACGAATATGCAGCCTTCCGGGACCACCACCGGGCCGTAAAAGTCCTCCGGATCATTCGTCGGCTCTGCGATATAGGGTTCGTCCAGCGCCTCGCCGTCAACATAGACTATGCCCAGCTCGAAGTCTATGTCCACCGTCTGTCCCTCGACCGCTATGATGCGCTTCACCAGCGGTTCTTCGCGGTACTCGTCCTTGCGGAAAACGATGATGTCGCCCTGCTTCGGTTTATAAAAGAGATTCGATACGAGTATCTTGTCCCCGTCCTCGAGCGTAGGGTACATCGAGCTGCCCACGACGTCCACCAGACGCACGACAAAAGAGAAAAACAGCACGCAGATGACAATTGCCATCACTATGCACTGAATCCAGTCATATATATCCGAGCGCGTGGACCGCGCCTGCTTTTCAGCCCTTATGTTCTCATTCATGCCAAGCATCAACTCCTGATTTCTGCTAAATAAGCATTATACCTTTTTTCCCCCGCGCTGGCAACAGTTATTCTTGTTCGTATATCGCAACATCGATAGCACAGCTCTAGTTTACGTTGAGAGCAAGAGTTATGGAGAATAATTACACATATTCCAGTTTTGCACAAAACGACAATAGACCAGCAGATTAATTGTAATATGGGCCAAGTCAATTATCGACAGTTTACATTGTGATATTTATATGATATGTTATGACTATTTCTAAGTAAACAATTGTTCGTTCTATCAATATAAGGCGGTGAGGTCATGCAATGCAAAGTCTGCGGGGCGGAAATGGTGAAGGGCCGCCTGGTCAGTTCTTCCTGGGCACATTTTGTTATCGATGACGGTACCGTCGAGTATGAGGGCAAGGCAGTTGAGAGCTTCCCTGTGCAGCACAGCGGCTTTTGGAAGGCAATGGTGGAATGTTGTTACGCAGTATCATACTATTGCCCGGCCTGCAAGGTCGTCGTAACCCCTGTCGGCAAAATCAAAGAAAATAAAACCCTCTACAGCAAAAGCCCGCTGCTTGTGCAGCGGGCTTTGCTTTGCTTCGTAATTCAGATGCGCTCCTTGACCTTGGCCTTCTTGCCCACGCGGTCGCGCAGGTAATAGAGCTTCGCGCGGCGGACCTTGCCGCGGCGGACCGTCTCGACGGAGACGATGGTGGGAGAGTGCACCGGGAAGACCTTCTCGCAGCCGACGCCGTAGCTGATGCGGCGGACGGTGATGGTCTCGTTGATGCCGCCGTGCTTCTTGGCAATGATGGTGCCGTCGAACGCCTGGTTGCGGACGCGGTTGCCTTCCTTGACACGCACGGTCACGCGGACGGTGTCGCCCACGTTCATCTGGGGAAGCTCGGGCTTCATGTACTGCTCGGTCAGAGTCTTGACCAGATCCATTGTTATCCCTCTTTCGATACGGACGTTCGTACCCGGCGGCTTTCCCGTTCCGGCAGAGGACCATCCTGATTCCATGCGCTCTCGCGCAAGCCATAGTATATTAGCACATCCCCGCGCACAATGCAAGGGCTTTTTGCGATTTATTCCACTATTTCGAGCTTGTCTCCGGCCTTTATCGTGCCTTCCTCGACTACCACCGTAAAAATCCCCTCGCGCGGCATGACGCAGTCTCCGACTTGCTTGCGGATAGCGCAGTCCATGTGGCACTCCTTGCCTATCTGCGTCACCTCCAGCAGCGCATCTCCCACCCGGAGCTTTGTGCCGATGGGCAGCTTGTAGAGCGTGATGCCCTCCGTCAAAATGTTCTCCGCGAACGCGCCGGCCGGGATATCCGGCAATATATGCCTCAGCTTGTCCACGCTCTCCGTACCCAGCAGGCTTATCTGCCTGTGCCAGTCGCCCGCGTGGGCGTCGCCCTCGATGCCGTGCTTTATCTTGACGTGTATCTCCGGTACCTCATGCTTCATCGTGCCCTTGCGCTCGCTTATGCACACCGCCTTGACCTCAGCCATTTTCCGCAGCCTCCCTCTTATATTCGCCCGACTTGCCGCCGGATTTATAGAGCAGACAGATATCGCCTATCCTGATATCCCTCTGCACCGCCTTGCACATGTCATACACCGTCAGCGCCGCGACGGACGCCGCCGTCAGCGCTTCCATCTCCACGCCCGTCTCGCCCGTGCAGCCCGCCTCGGCGGTTATCGTTATTGTGCTGCTTTCCGCGTCCAGCTCAAAGCTGATATCTGCGGAGGTGATCGCTATCGGGTGGCACATGGGGATAAGCTCCGAGTTCTTCTTCGCCGCCATGATGCCCGCGACCTGCGCGACTGCCAGCACGTCGCCCTTTTTCATGCCGCCGTCGCGCACCAGCCGAAAGGTCTCAGGCGCGAGGTACACGCGCGACATTGCCCGAGCGACGCGCTTCGTCCTGGGCTTTTCTCCAACGTCCACCATGTGGGCGCGGCCCTCGTCGTTGAAATGCGTAAGCTCCATACTGTCAGCCTCCTATCCGGCTCATGCCGCGCAGGCTCTCGCTGGGCGAGGCAGGGCTCAGGTGGTGGCGCATCGGCTTTGCGCAGATGCCCTCCCTGAGCTTTGCGTCCAGCTCCGCACCGTGGAAGCCGCGCAGCTCTATTTCCTGCGCCGAGTGCAGGCAGGGCTTGAGCCGCCCGTCCGGCGTTATCCTTATCCTGTTGCACTCAGGGCAAAAATGCGAGCTCAAGGGGCTTATCAGCCCCACCCTGCCCCTGGCGTTCGGCAGGCTGAAAAGCCGCGCCACGCCAGATGTGCCGCAGGGCTCCAGCTCCGGCACCGCCTCGAGCACAGCGGAGTTTTCCAAAAACCTCTCGCGCGGCCAGTGCGCGCATTCGCCTATCGGCATCAGCTCGATAAACCTCAGCTCCACAGGCGCGTCTTTTGTTATGTAAACCATCTGCCGTATCTCCGGCTCGTTGGTCCCTCCTATGAGCACGGCGTTGATCTTCACCGTCTCGAAATTGTCCAGCGCCGCCTTGAGGCCCGAGACGGCGTCCTCGATATTGCCCACCCGAGTCAGCTCTCGGTAGAGCTCCGGCGAAAGCGTGTCCAGGCTTATATTGACACGGCGAAGCCCGGCCTTTCTCAGCTCCGGCGCCAGCTTAGGCAGAAGCAGGCCGTTTGTGGTCATGCAGACCTCCTCGACGCCCGGCGCCGCCGCCGTCCGCGCGCAGATATCCACTATGCCGCGCCGCACCAGCGGTTCCCCGCCTGTGAGCCGTATCTTCCTTATCCCGCAGCGGCCCGCGGACCGGGCGATCTCCTCCAGCTCTTCGACGGTGAGCACGTCCTCGTGCCGCCGCTTCTCCACCCCGCCCGCCGGCATACAGTAGACGCAGCGCAGGTTGCAAAGGTCCGTCACCGAAAGGCGAAGGTAATATATATCTCTACCGTATCCGTCTTTCATCTTTGCCCCAATTCATACCTGACGTCCGCCGAAAGCAAGGACGTTCATTTCTTCCAGCTCTCTCCTAAGCTCGTCTATGAAACGGCATGCATGGAATCCGTCGCACACGGCGTGGTGGACCTGTATGGCCAGCGGCAGCGTGAAGCGCCCGTCGCTCTCCGTATATTTGCCGAGCGTGAACGTCGGCAGCAGGAAACCCCAGCCCTTTTGAAGGTTGAGATTGAAACCCTCAAAGCTCTCCCATGGCAGCATCGAGGCGTAGTAGATATTGGGCGGGACGTCCGGCTGCGGCTCGAAGCCCTCGACAGCGCCCCAGCGCTCGAGATCGCACCTGTAGGCCGAGTAATATACCGCCGGGTCCTCGTGATAAGGTGTCCAGAGGCAGGAAAAGGTCTCCGTATCTATAAGCCTGAAACCCTCGCTCATCTGAACACCTCCATGTCTGCATCATAGGTCTCTATGCGCGTGAAGCGTGCGAAATCCGGAGTCAGCTCCGGCGTGTGCTCGCGCAGGGATGCGGCCAGCAGCTCGGGGTTTACCGTCGGCTCCTGCGCAGAGAGAAGGCAGTCGAGCCGCACGAGGCCCGGCTCTGCCGACCACTTCATGTCACGGATGTGCGGCGCGAGGTCAAACTCGCCCTCTCCCCTCTTGGTCCGGCGCGTGACCTTAACCTCGGGCGAGGCAAAATACGCTTCCAGCGCGGACAAAAGCGCCGAGGCGTCCCGCTCGTCATATTCAAATTCACAGCGCACGCGCAGCCACTTTATCTGTGCCGCCTTGCGCTCCGGCTCCCAGGCTGAGAGGAACCTCACGCCCTCGGGCGACACTGCATTGAGCGTCTCTGGCAGGGCCGCGAGGTCCACGTCGCGCGTGACGCGGAAGTCCATCAGCTCGCACTCGCTCGCCATGCCCACCGACAGCGGCAGGCATATGGAGATGAGCGCGTGGGGATTGAAGCCCTCGCTGTATTTTATCGGCGTGCCTGCGCGCAGAAAAATGCGCTGCACCACCCGCATGAGGTCGAGATGGGATATATAGACGGCCTTGCCCGTCTTTTGGAATCTCAGTCTCAGCTTATCCATCGCATACGCCCTCCTCGAGCAGCTTTGCCGCGCCGCAGGCGGAACAGGCCGCGCGGCAGTCCGGCGAGAGCCGCGCTTCATAGGCCCGGTGCCGCTCGCGCAGCAGCAGGCTCGTCCGCACGCCCATGTCTATGCGGCTCCAGGGCAGCAGCTCGTCCTCCGCCCGCTCGCGTGAGGCGTAGAACGTCGGGTCGAGGCCGCAGGACTTGAAGGCCTCCATCCAGCGCCCGAAGCGGAAATAGTCGCTCCAGGCCTCCATGCGTCCGCCCTCGCGCCAGACGGTCTCGATGACGTCGGCCATCTTCCTGTCTCCCCTAGAGAGCGCCGCCTCGACGAAGCTCGTGTCCGCGTCGTGCCAGTTGTAGCTCACGTTCTTGGCCGTGATGCTGCTGCGCAGCAGCTCCACGCGGCGGCGATATTCCTCCGTCGAGACCTGGGCCTCCCACTGGAAGGGGCTGTGCGGCTTCGGGATGAAGCACGACGTGCTGACCGTTATCCGCACGCCGCGCTGCTTGTTCGGGGAGTACTGCCGCCAGACGTGCAGCACCTTTGAAGCCAGGTCGGCTATGCCGCGCACGTCCTCGTCCGTCTCCGTGGGCAGGCCGAGCATGAAGTAGAGCTTAATTGCGTTCCAGCCGCCCTCGAAAGCTATGCGGCAGGTATTGAGGAGGTCCTCCTCCGTTACGTTTTTGTTTATGACGTCGCGAAGCCTCTGCGTCCCTGCCTCGGGCGCGAAGGTCAGGCCGCCGCGCCGCACCTTTTGGAGCCGGCTCATGAGCTCCATAGAGAAGTTGTCCGCGCGGAGGGAAGGCAGCGAGAGGCTGATATTCTGCGGCTCGCACCAGTCCAGCAGCCCGTCGCAGGCCGCGGTGAGGTGCTTATAGTCGCTGCTGGAGAGCGAAAGCAGCGTTGCCTCCTGGCATCCGGTGTTTTTGAGGCTCTCCTTGCCTATCTCGATGACCCGCTCGGCGCTCCGGGCGCGGATGGGCCGGTAGACGTAGCCCGCCTGGCAGAAGCGGCAGCCGCGCACACAGCCGCGGAAAAGCTCCACGTTCACGCGGTCGTGGACGATCTCCGTGCTCGGCACGATGGGCGCGGTGGGGTAATAGGCTTTGTCCAGGTTCGAGACTATGCGCTTTGTCACTGTCTCCGGCGCGCCCTCGAGGGGCGTCAGCGCGCTGAGGGTGCCGTCAGCGTTCCACTCGGGCGCATAGAGCGAGGGAACGTAGACGCCCTGTATCTTCGCGGCCTCGACGAGAAAGCGGCGCTTCTCCCAGCCCTCGTCGCGGGCTTTCTGGAAGAGGCGCAGGACCTCGATATCCACCTCCTCGCCCTCGCCGAGGACCATGAGGTCCATGAAGGGCGCCATCGGCTCCGGGTTGCAGCAGCTCGTCCCTCCAGCGAACACCAGCGGCACAAGGCCGGGCCTGTCCGCCGAGCGCAGAGGGATGCCGGACATGTCCAGCATGTCCAGCACCGTGCAGTATGCCATCTCGTAACCGAGCGAAAAACCCAGCACGTCGAAGTCCGAGACTGGGTCTCCGCTCTCGAGCGCGTAGAGCGGGATCTCGTTCTCGCGCATCTTCTCCGCCATGTCTCCCCAGGGCGCGAACACCCGCTCACACCAGATGTCCGGCTCGGCGTTTATGCAGCCGTAAAGTATCCTCATGCCGAGGTTCGACATGCCTATCTCATAGACATCAGGAAAACAGAAGGCCATGCGCAATTTGACCTCCCGCTTGTCTTTTACTATTTCGTTATATTCCCCGCCCGTATACCGCGCGGGCTTCTGCACCGTAGGCAGAATGCGTTCAAGCGACTTTCTCATCCCATCATGCTCCCAGTCATAGATAAGGAACATTTTATAACATTTCCCGGGCAAATACAAGCCCGACGCCCGGTCTGCCGCTTATGTTCTACGGCAGGGCTCAGGAGTCCGAGATTTTATATATTCTTCACCAAAAGTATCGCCCCGGCAAAAAACAGCGCGGGACCGCTTCCTCCTGTGAACAGCGCAAAGCCGGTGACGAACACCGCCGAGGCCGTAATGAGTCCGCACAGCGCCGCGGTTTTCTCCCCGAAAACGGTCTCCACCATTCTGCCGCCGTCCAGCGGCAGGCAGGGCAGCAGATTGAAGAAGGAAAGCACCAAGCTCATTCCTGCAGAGCACAGCAGCACACCGCCGCCAACAAACGAGACCGCAAGCGCATATATGAGCCCACCTCCCGGTCCCGCAGCAAGGCATACAAGCTCCTGCGCCACGCTCAGGCCCCCGCTTCTTGATATCACGGCTCCGCCCATGTCCGCGGAAAAACCGCGTATCCGCGCCCCGCAAAGTCTGAGCGCAGCGATGTGTCCCAGCTCGTGCGCCGCCGCTGCCAGCATCAGTGCAACAAAACTTGAAGTGTCCATAAAAAAATACAGCGCCGCGAGCAGAAGGACGCCCCCGGCGCTGATGTTGAACCTGTATTTTTTCATGCCAGCCAAAACTCCGGATTATAGAATGTTCCGTCCTTGCGCATTTCAAAATGGAGATGCGGGCCGGTCACCTCTCCGGTTGCGCCCGACTTTGCAATGACGTCGCCGCGGCTGACGCTCTGGCCGCTGTATACAAGCACCTCAGAGCAGTGAGCATAGAGGGTCTGCCAGCCGTTTTGGTGTTCGATAATCACATAGTTTCCATAGCCGTCGTCCCATCCCATGAGCGCGACCACTCCGTCGGCGAAGGCGTGAACGTCCGTACCGGAGTACACGGCAAAGTCGGTGCCGTAGTGGAACTTGACTTCGTTTTGCAGCGGGTGCAGCCTATAGCCAAATCCGGAGGAAGTGTAGCCTGAGACGGGGCTTTCGAATTCGAAGGGCAGTCTCGGCATCTCGTAGCTTACGTTTGAGGGGACGGCATAGTCAGAAAACTGTGCCTGTGCCTCCAGGAACGCAGCAACGGCTTCCGGCGTCTCGGTAACTGCCGGCTCGGGCGTCGGCATGGGAGTCGGCGTCGGCGTGGGTGAAACGGTCTCGCCGGGCTCCGGGCTTTCTGCTATAAGGTAACCAGCCTCGCGGCGCAGATCGTCCAAGGTAACCGGCTCATAGACCACAGGAGCGGATGCGGCGCGGGTCTCGTCCTGTCCCAGCAGAAACGCGGCAGCCCATTCGGCGCCGCCGGAGAGTTTTTCGCCCAGGCTTTCAAAAACAGCGGTGTAATCTGCATCTCGGCTGACAACCTCGCGCAGCCGTGCGCGCAGGTCCTCGGTCTGTGCGGGAAAAAGCAGCTTGACCGCCGTGATGACGATAAACAGCACCGAAGCAAGGATAATTTTATAATTGTAACCAGATTTCGTCTTCATGTTGACAGTATATTTGGACAAGGGTAAAAATATGCATGAAGCGAAATTAAAACTTGACAAGCGGCAAGAACCTCATTATAATAAAAAAGCTGTCTCGGGGTGTAGCGCAGATGGTAGCGCGCATGGTTCGGGACCATGAGGCCGCGAGTTCAAGTCTCGCCACTCCGACCACCTTAAGACGTCAATTTGGAGACCAAATGGCGTGAAGAAAACCTCCGATTCCTCGGGGGTTTTCTTCGTTTCTTGCACCAATTCTTATTCACATACTTCAACTCTCCAGCCATAATTCGATGCATTTTCGAGCTTGTTTTTACAAGCTCATTTATTTTGCACCGGTTTTGGAACGGCTTCAGCGTTAGCTCTATTAAAAAGTTGGTGCAAAGAACCATTCCCCACAATCTGCAACTAGATAATTGTAATTTTCTCCCAAATTCTCACTTGCACACTTCTTTCCCATTATGCTAAACTAACATTAACCATTAGAACGATGAAACTCTCTCTCATCATTCTAAGGTGGAGGTAACAAACTTTAATTCAAATTAAAGAAAAGAAGGAGAAGGTAGTTAGCAATGAAAAGCAACAATAGCATCAAGACAGGGAAGAACTCTCTCTCTCTCTAAATGCTTAAAATCTCTTGCTCTCTTCTTCAAGTCTATTCCTACCTTCTTCCTTAACCTCATATCTCCTGTCAAACTTCAGACTTCTCAAATTAAACTCAACCGTTCCCATACTAAAGCTCATAACACTTTCCTTACGCTCTTTGTAGGAATTGGCTCCTTCCTCATCGCCTTCATCTTCGGCTCTTTCCTCCTCATCCCTAGCGATTCTAATGCCGAAGACGCTACTACTCTAGCTAATGATGCTAGCTTGTCCGTTGCCCTCACCCCAGAAGCCATGAACCTATCCGTTACGCCAACACCAGACGGCACTCTTGCCAGTGATGAGCTGGCTATCCAAGTAAGCACAGATAACACTACAGGCTATACCCTTACTCTCGCTCTTGCTGGAACTGAAAGCTCTCTCTATGATCCTGCAAGCGGAGGGGAAATCCAATCTACTACCGCTACTATGGGAGACCCTATGGCTCTTGCAGTAAATACCTGGGGCTGGTATCCAGATTCCTTAGCAAACAATACGGGCAATCTCTTTTCTGCTCTGCCGAGCAACTCGGATCCTTATGAACTTAAGAAAACCAGTTCCCCAACTTCAGGATCTGGCGACACCACCACCATTAGCTTTGGCGTAAATGTAGACACAACTCTGCCAGCAGGTTCATATGCCAATGCTATTGTAATCTCTGCCGTAACTAACTATGTCCCTCAACCTATCCTAGATGTCTATCCCACTACTGGCTGGGCAGGGGACACTATTACCCTATACAGTAATGGTGGCTTTGTTAATGTCCAGAGTGTCCAGATAGGCGGTACAGACTGCACTAGCATAAATGTAAAGAGCGCAGACGAACTCACCTGCACTTTGCCAGACAAGGCAGAAACAGATACTACTTCAGGCACAGATAATGGCTATAGTATCCAAGTCAATGTAGTAGGTGGACAAATGGAAAACCATAACTTCACCATTAGATACTTTAATCCAAATAGAACTGAAACGGCTTCAGTATCCAACACCCAAATTACCAATACTAATATGAGCAACTTCACTGGCGTAGACTGTGGTAGCCTATCCGTTGGCGACATAGTCTCTCTAACCGACGAAAGAAACGGTCAGACTTACAGAATAAAGAAGATGCAAGATAACAAGTGCTGGATGGTAGATAACATGAAATATCTAGGTGAAGGCATCACCATCTCCAATGTGGATGGTACAGAAGGCATCATTCTAAACGATACTGATGGCAAATACAACACCGTAGACGGCACATCCACCCAAAGCTCCACTAACTCCGACAAAGCCTTCTATAACAATCCAATGTCTGCCTCCTACTGTTACGGCACTTCTATCCAAAGCTCCTACACCAAATGTGGCTATCTCTACAACTGGTATGCCGCTACAGCTGGAACTGGTACTTATGCTACTAGCACCACTGGCACTAATGTCTCAGGCTCTATCTGTCCTACTGGCTGGAGATTACCAAGTGTTATGAGTGATGGCTCTACCGCTACAGGTAATGGCACTAGATACACTGTTGCAGACTTTGCCGTCCTCAATGCTTCTATGAACGCAGGCTCCTTAACTACTGGTTCTACAACTGGCTACCCAGCAGGCTGGCAATTTACGGGTGCTTGGTCCGGCGTTTTTTCCGGCGGCTGGAACCTTGGCTTCTTCAGCCAAGGTTCCGACGGCTACTACTGGTCCTCTACTGCCTACTCCTCCACCAACGCGGGGGACCTGCTCTTCGGCAGCTCCTACGTCAACCCAGGTAACTACTACACCAACAAGTACTACAGTCGCGCCGTCCGTTGCGTACATCCCGGAGCGATTACGATAAACTTTAATGGTAATGGTGCAACTGGCGGTAGTACACAAAGCCAAATGATAGAAACTGGTACCAGCCAAAATCTAAACTCTAATGGCTTTACTAGAACTGGTTATAAGTTTACTGGCTGGAATACCACAGCAGGTGGTACAGGTACATCTTACAATAATGGTGCAAGCTACTCTGCTCCAGCTAATCCAAGTAGCTATACCATAACCCTTTATGCGCAATGGGAGCCAGAATTTACAAATCTGCTTACTCAAGCTACCTATATGCAAGATCTTACTGCAGCACAATGTTCAGGCAGTTCAGATGGCGCTACAGCTACCTTAAAAGACAGAAGAGATAACAATAGTTATACTATAGCCAAAATTAACGGTAACTGTTGGATGACACAGAATCTAAGGATTGCTGGTGGAACCACCCTTACTAGTACTTACTCTAATGTATCTTCTAGCTATACTATTCCAACCACAGACTTAACTTCAGGCAATTCTTATACTGATGGCAGAATACATAATTCCGGAAATAGCACTTATGGTTACTGGTATAACTTCTGCGCCGCATCTGCAGGTACTAACTGCCAAGACTCAATAAAATATGACACGACCTATGATATCTGCCCTAAAGGCTGGAGATTGCCAACTCGCAGTGAATTTAGTGGCATTACTGGTACTAGCTATATATCCGCTTTTTCGCCTATTACTGGTGGATACTATATGGGTGGTTCGCTTAGTAATATTAGTACTGGTTTTTGGTGGTCTGCTACTGCGTTTGCTAGCAATAATCAGCATAATCTTCGCTACAATGGTAGTAGCTTATACACTAGCATTAGTGGCAGTGGTAATGACTTTGGATTTTATGTGCGGTGTATACGGTCTAGCTAGTATTATTAATTTCTCGTGATCTCTCCCGGCCTCCGCCCAGTAAGACGACCATAACACAAAAAAGTGGCACGTCCCCAGCCGTACCACCTTCAAAGATTAGCCAGTACCTATACGCAATCAGCTTTTCCTATCCCGTACTTTCACCCTAATCTTCTCTCCACTCATCATTTCCCACACAATCTCGCCACTAGTCAGCACTACACCCCGCTCCACGGTATCGTTCCAGACCTCCGGGTGAAACTGGGCAGCATCCTCACAGGCCTCCACTGCCCGCATGAAACGTCGCAGCTTCTCTCGCGCTGCGATTGTTTCCATCTGTTCAGTCTTCAACCGCTCCACCAATTCTTTCTGTTTCTCGATCTCACTAGCCAGCTCGCCATATCTCATCCGGTACTGCTCTTGGTTCTGTGCCCTCTTTGCGTTATCGTGGACAAGTGCTTGGATTTCCTTGACCTGCTCCCTTAGCCTTTCTTCGGCCTTGTGGCTCCTTTCCTTTAGCCCGGCCTGCTTATCCAGCCCGGCCAGCTTCGCGCCACACGCGGCGAGGCAGGCGGCTTTCTGGCCCAAGATTTGCCCTAGGGCAGATAGGTAAGCTTGCCTAAGCTCTGCCTCCGCAATTATTGGGGTCTTGCACAACTCTCCATTCTCGTAGCGCTGGTTGCAATACCAGACATCCTTCCGGTAAACCTCTTTACCATGGGACACCTTATGTCCGAAATAGGCTCCACAATCTCCGCAGACGATCTTACCCGTAAACGGACTATTGTTGCTAAGCTTCTTTCGGTCTTTACTTCTTCTGGCCAACTCCGACTGTACCAACTCAAAGGTATCCTCGTCAATTATCGGTGCATGGGAATTGCTGATGTAGTATTGCCTATACTCGCCATTGTTCTTCTTTATGGTTTTCGTCAAGTAATCTGCCGTATAAGTCTTTTGCCGCAGGGCGTCTCCTTTGTACTTCTCGTTGCTAAGAATACTCCGTATAGTGCTGACCGACCAAGTCGTTTTTCCGGCTGGGGTAGGGATCTGTCGCGCCGTTAAGCTCCGAGCAATATTTCGGATGGTAGTTCCACTCAGAAACATTTGGTAGATTTCTTTTACGATCTTCGCCTCTTCCGGCACAATTTTAGGCCGGCCGTCCTCACCTTTGCAGTAGCCCAAGAAGTTCTTGTAAGACATCGCCACTTTGCCTTCCTGCATACTACGTTGTTGCCCCCAGCGCACATTCTCAGATATGGAGCGCGACTCCTCCTGTGCCAGACTGGACATAATAGTGAGCAGTACTTCACATTGCTTGTCCATAGTGCGGATGTTTTCCTTTTCAAAGACCACCTCCACACCAATCGCTTTCAACTCTCTCACCGTTTGCAGTGTATCTACTGTGTTTCTGGCGAAGCGACTAATAGATTTGGTCAAGATCAGGTCAATCTTACCTGCTTTGGCGTCAGCGATCATCCGCTTAAAGCCATCTCGTCTTTTGGTATTCGTCCCACTAATACCCTCATCGGCATAAACCTCCACAAATTCCCAATCCGGATTGTTCTGTATATACCAAGTATAGTAATCCACCTGTGCCTCATAGCTGGATTGCTGTTCGTCTTGCTCTGTGGAAACACGAGCATATGCCGCCGCTCTCAGCTTCGGTCTTCCAAATCCATAATCCAAAACTGCAGTTCCAATGCTTGGCTCTAGCACGGTAATTTTAGGTGTATTTTTCAATAGCTTACTCCTCTCTCTTTGACTTTTCTTGTTCTAATTTTCGTTGTCTTGCCTCTTCTCTCATCTCGGGCGTCCAACTCAAACTTCTCGATGGGTTCTGCCAGGGAACCTTCAGCTCGCGCCCATCCGCTAGCACATAGACTAATTGGTTTTGCTCTGGCACCAGAATTCTCTGGACAAACTCTCTTAAGTTGCTCAACCCAACTAGATCGGCGCTTCTTCGCTCCTTTTCCGTCAACATTTCAGAAAGTATCTCCCTTGTCTTAGTTATCAGGATGCTTTCTGGAATCTGCTGGGAAGGGCAGTAGTCTTTGCCTCTTGTGTTGAAAGTAGCACAAATCCAAACCGGCTTTTCGTACTTTGTCCCTGCTGCAGTAATCTTTCTGCGGTAATGTTTGCCACAGCGCCCACAGCTTATGAGGCTGCTAAAGGGATACGTGTCCGACCTAGGCTTAGCCAATGGCTTTCGCATCTCCTGTCTTCGCCGAATCTCACGCTGCACCCTCTGGAAGACCTCCTTGTCTATGATCGCCTCATGGCTGTCTTCCACGAAGTAACGTCGCCGCTCTCCCTTATTTACCACTCCTTTCTTGCTCCGAAAATCTGCCACATAGGTCTTTTGTAGCAACATGTCCCCGCTGTATTTTTCGTTACGCAACAATTTCTGTATGGCACTCTGGTTCCATTCTCCGCCGTAGAAGCTGGGTCTTCCTTGCTCGTTTAACACCCGCGCGATCTTGTTTGTCCCCATCCCTTCTAAATACCATCGGAAGATCTCCCGCACTAGCTCCGCTTCATCCGGCACAATTTCTAACTTACCCGCTCTTAATCTGTATCCCAGCATCCGCCCCGTATTAGGCAGACCCTGGGCGAACATTTTCTGGATTCGCCACTTCTGGTTTTCGCTGGCCGATCTCGCTTCCTCCTCCGCATACATTGCAAGCAACGTCAGCATCAGCTCTCCCGCACCACTGATGCTATGCATATTCTCCTTTTCAAAGTAAACATCGATCCCGAGTAGCTTCAGTTCCCGAATGCTGTTTAGTAGCGTCACAGTATTTCGCGCAAAGCGGGTGATAGATTTTGTAACTACCATATCTATCTTTTCCGCTCGGCAATCGGCCAGCAATCGCTGAAACTCCGGCCTAGCTTCCTTAGTGCCACTAATCCCTTCGTCGGCATAGACTCCGGCAAATTCCCAACCAGGATGCCTAGAAATTAACTCGTTGTAATAGCTAATCTGCGCGGAAACTGAGTGCAGTGCCATATCCTTCTCCGTAGAAACTCTCGCATATGCTGCCACTCGCAGTATCTTCAGCTCAACTATTTTTGTGGGCGTTAGCTCCTGTATCTGCATATCTTACCTCCTTAGCATAAGCATCCTAAGCATTCATCCCTCTTCCTCCGCAAGAAAGCAAGGCCCAAAAAGATAACTTTTTGTTAATTCTTCCTCCTCGCTTTCTTCCAGTACTCCATCCGGCAACGGTCATCGCAGAAGAGCTTATGTTGCGAAGATGTCCTCACGAGCGGTTTTTGGCAATACCTACATAACTGTAGCCCCGCCTTTTCCGTGTTCGTCTTTCGCTTTGCCACCGTAGGTACTATGTTCTCTCTCCTACATACCGACTTCACCGTATTGGCAGAAATGCCCAGCTTCTCTCCTATGCAGGCATAGGAGAAGTTCAGCCTTCTCAGCTCCGCAATATTCCTCTTTACATTTACTTGCATGGTTTTACCTCCTTTTCTGTTAGTTCTCTCAGGGAAGCCATCACATCCGCTAGCGCTGTTTACTCGCATCCCTTTCTTGACTAAACAGCAAATATATGCTATCCCATCCAGACAGTAACTCTCAATGGCGCAAAAAACAATTAGAATTTTCATCGGCTTTTTGAGCGAACGGAATATCCGGCAACAGAGGTAGAGTAGAAATTAAAGGCATCGAGAAAGGAGTGTTGTAAAATTTACATAGAAAGCGAAAAAGTTGTGTCCTCGCCCCCAAAAGCAACGAGGATTAGCGAAAAAGGCTAATCCTCGTTTCCCAAGTATATGAAGCTATGCCGGTATAAAGCGCCTTTGCGGGCCTTCCTGATCGCTCCGAAAGGTATAGCGGCCGAACGACATAGACCCAGACGTTCTTGACTAAGCAGCCGGATTTTCTCTAATCGGCTTCACGATCTCCCGGTACATCTCTTTGATCGTCGCGTCATTTCCAAGAAATGCCTGTTTATCTCCCTCAATAATTTGCTCGCGGGAAGCTTTGGCATAGTCAAGGCTATACCCAGCATTCCTAGAAAGCAGTTGGAGATACAGACGTATCGTCCTGCCGTTCCCCTCACGAAATGGATGAAGTGCATTTAAGTCCATCGCCAACTCTGCCAGGCTATCCGCAAACTCATCTCGTAAAAGACCAACTAGAAAATTCCGTCTTCTGAGCTCAACAAAAATTTTCTCTGCCTCTTGTTCGATAAAGTCTGCATAGCAAAAAGGAATATTACTGTCCGTCTCCGCTATATTAACCGTGCGAACTTGCCCAGCAAACGAGTAAATCTTTCCAAATAACCGTCGATGCAAATATTTCAAGAAAGCAAAATCGTAAGCGTCCGGCCTCAAATCTTCTTCAATAATACACATACCTTCGCGGGCAACAAACGCTTCTTCAATTTCCTTAAGTTTAGTCGGGTCAATAATGTTTAATTTGTTTTCTAGTACCTCATCACCTTCAACGAAATAATCTGCCATGCCAACTTAAGATTTCTTAACTTTCTTGCGCAATACCTTCTGCTCATCTTCCATTATCTTCAATATGCGTTTAAAGTCGGCACCTTCAGCTTCCATACTGCGCGCAAAACTGCGAACCATCTCTTTTTTAAGCTGTTTAGATGTCATGCTTATATTATACCATAGTTCCTAGCTTTATCTAAACACTAGCAAAGTCCATCATTTCTAGCGAGACCTAAACAGTCTCCAGCACGGGCAATTCGGACGAAGAGATACCCAGGAAGCCCCGTTTTTTATTTGCAATCTCACGCCTACCAGAACACCAAAAAACAAAACGGTTCCTTGCTGTGTACCAGAAGCTATCGCCTCCAAGCAGACCTCGCGATGCATGCGGAGTATCATTAAAGGATCTGAAAAGGTCTGCTGATGATACTCCGCATTTTTTATTTCCAAGTTTATATAGCGATCTGTGCGGGGGCGTAGCTTAATGCTACGCCTTTTCTCGTCTCCAGCAGAATATCCCGCTCGGGGATTTTCCGGCGATCCGGCACCTCAAAGGCCCCGATGCAGTTGTAGTGGATCGTCACCCGCTGATTGGTAACACCGTCCTCCTTGACCGCAGGATAGGCCTCGATATACTCAATGAGTTCGGCAACCATGCGCTTGGTGATGGCGGTAGCGTCGGTGTAGCGCCGCACCGTTTCCAAGAAGGTGTCCACATCCATCCGCTTATCTTCTAGCTTTTTCAGCTCCACCCGCAGCGCCTTGATCCGTCCGGCGTTCTCACCCTGCTCCTGCTCATACCGCTTGGACATTTTGGAAAACCGGGTATCGTCGATCTTGCCGGACACATTGTCCTCATAGAGCCGCTCAAAGAGCATATCCAGTTCCTTGTCCCGAGCCAGCAACCCGTCCAGCTCCCGCTTCTTGCGTACCCGGTCATTTTCCGCCACCTTTGCCGAGCGACCTACCATCGCCTTGATAAAGTCGTTTTCATACTCATTGGCAAAACAGGCCAGACGGTGTACCTCGTAAAGAACAACCTGCTCCAAGAAGTCTAGCCGAATATAGTGGGTAGACGAACATTTGCGGAGCCCGGAATTGTGGTTGCGGCAACTGAAAAACTTGATGTCGTGGTTGCCCTGGTTAAAATGGAAATTCAAATTGCCGCCGCACTCCGGGCATTTCAGATAGCCACAAAAGGCGCTGGACTCCTGTGTGACGATAGGCCGTCTGCGCCGGGTGGTTTGCAGGCTTTGCACCTTTTCCCAAGTCACACGGTCAATGATAGGCTCGTGGACATTGAGGAAGATCGCCCGGTTTTCCTTCGGGTTTTCAATCCGGCGCTTCATCTTGTAGGACTTGGAATAGGTCTTGAAGTTGATCACATCGCCACAGTATTCCTGCAAGGTGAGGATTTTCTTGACGGTGGTATGGTTCCACTTGGTAGGCTCCAGCGTACTTTTGGAGCCGCCCTTGCTGATCCCCTTGCTGGTTCGATAGGCCGAGGGGTTCAGAGCCCCCATCGTCCCCAGCGCCGTGGCAATCTGCAAGGGGCCGTTGCCCTCCAAGGCCAGACGGTAGATGCAGCGCACCACCTCGGCGGCCTCCGGGTCAATCACCCAAAACCGGGAATCGTCCGGGTTCTTTATGTAGCCATAGGGCGGCGGCGAAAGCGGAATCCCAGCGTTGCCTTTCATCTTATTGACGATCCGGCGCTTCTTGGAGATGTCTTTGGCGTAGTATTTATTCATAATGTTCTTAAACGGGGTGAAATCGTCCTCGCCCTCGTCGCTGTCCACGCCATCGGAAACGGCCACCAGCCGCACATCATGGAGCGGGAAAAACTCCTCGGTGAGCTTACCTACCTCAATGTAGTTCCGGCCCAGCCGGGAGAGGTCTTTCACGAACACCGCCGAGATGTACCCGGCCTCGATTGCGGCGATCATTTTCTGAAAACCGGGGCGCTTCATGGTGGTTCCGGTGATGCCGTCATCCACGAAAAAGATGGTGTCAGTATAGCCCTTATCCTTGGCGGCCTTTTGGAGTATTTTCTTTTGAGACGAGATTTGTCAAGGATATATTTTGTTTATCAGAATGCTATGAATCGCGTGAAAAATAAAACGAGTCTCTTTCATTGTAAAAAGCACTTAGAACGCTCCGGTTCTAAGTGCTTTTTCCTGTTATGTCCCTCAAAGCCGCATCTTGCCTCTCTTTTGCCGACTCTAAATCTTCAAAATCTCCAAAATCGGTCAATTTAACTACTGAAGCGTCAACCTTGGCATCCGGGTTTTCCTGCTGGCCCCGGATGGTGGCGGGGATTTCACCGTCCAGTTGCCCGCGTATACTCTCAGCCCGCAGCAGACAGACCTCTTCCAACGTATCCACCGCCAGCTGGTGGTCTTCATAGGAACAAAAGGCGGTGGGATCTTTTTGAACATAAGGAGCAATCTGCTTTGCCGTTTGTCGGAGGGTGACTGCAAACCGACCGCTTTCAAAGTATTCCGAAAGGAGCTTTTCGAAATAGGCGTGATAGCGGGCAAAGCACTCGTCGTGCTTCATCAGGTTGTGGTAAAGCGGCCGGTTCAGCATAACCTCACCTTCCGCCGGGGTGTTTATGGGATAGTTAATAAGAATGTTGGGATCTTTGACAGGATCAGTCATCCCCAGGGCATAGGTGCCGAAGGCCAGGTTATAATCCCAGGGCAGGATGCTGAGGATTCCGTTTTCCTCATACAAAAAGTAATTATGCCCGGTATGGCCCAGATAGCTGTCCCAGTTCATCACAAAAACCTGCACGGTGAAATACCGCAGCACCTCGTCCACATTGACGGCGGTTTCCAGTTTTTCACCGGTGGACAGGGTTTTCAGCGCTTCGATCATCCGCTTCTGATCGGCTTCCGATACCTTGAATTTGGCGTTTTCAAAGATGCCGGGATAGCTGTCCGGGTTATCGTCGATATATCGCAGCGCCACGTCGGCGTTTTCCGCGTTCAGGGAACGGTAATCCGGCTTGTACAGTTTCCCGTGATCATTCCCGAAATTCCGGCGGGCAAAGGCTTCCTCCGGCTCCTCTACCGCCAGGAACAAGCCCCAGTCCTCTCCGTTGACCGTCACCCAGACATAGCTGCAAAGGGGCGCAGGCACCCCCATGAACGCCATCATATCGTAGACCATATAGGTTTTCAGATAGCTGTTGTCCTGAAAGGAAGCGTCCAGGGAAAATTTGTCCAGCCCATAATAATTCCCGCCGTCCAGAAACTGGTCGAATTCCAGCTTGAGGCTGTAGCGGGAAAGCCCGTATTCCTCCGTCAGCCGCAGGGAATTGTTGCCCTTTGCCCGCAGCCCGATATTATGAAACGCTTCTCCGTCGATTTCGACAGTGCAGGCCACATATTCTTCGCCTTCGGCGTCTGCGATAAAAGCGCCCCAGTCCGCAATTTGGATATCAATGGTGTGCACCCGGCTGTCGTCAAACAACCGGGTCGCATATCCCGGGGTGGCGCTGGCCTTGGGGATCCCCAGCTGTTCTCCGAACATCAGCAATATTGTCAGCATGGCGGCCAAAACCGCCGCGCCGATGCAAATCCCATCGATGTATTTATGCTTTACCATCGCCTTATCCCATATAGTCGCCGTTATAGGAGACCAGCACCACCCGGGACACGCCCGGCATGGCCTCCAGCTCGTTGACAAAGGCGCTGCTGTCCTCTTTCAAACGAACCTCATAGTTGAGTTCCACACAGCCGTTGTCCACGCTCTTGCTTTTGAGATTCAGCCGCCTGACCTGAGATTTGACAAAAATCCGCGCCTGTTCCTCAATCTCGCTGTTTTCGCAGTGCACCACCAGGATATAGGGGGAATCCACCGTCTTCTTTTTGGAGAAAGCAACCAGCACCACCCCAATGAAGATACTGCCGAATACCGCCAGCGGAATCAGCCCGGCGGCCAGCACGATGCCTACCGCAATGGCCCAGAACAGGAAAGCGATATCCATGGGTTCCTTGATGGCGGTGCGGAACCGGACGATGGACAGAGCGCCCACCATGCCCAGAGACAGCACAATGTTGCTCACCACCGTCATAATCAGCAGGGTGGTAATAAGCGACAGAGCAATCAGCGTCACGCCGAAGCTGGCCGAATACATTACGCCGCTGTAGCTCTTTTTATAGATGAAAAAGATAAACAATCCCAGCAGAAAGGCCAATACCATGGCAATCACCATGTCCAGTATGGAGATGCTGGCGATATTCTCCAGAAAGCTGGATTTGAAAATATCCTGAAAGGTCATAAGGCCCTTCCTCCTCAGATGGTTTTAATCGAACCGCCGGCTCAGGGCGTATTTGGAGCAGGCCGCAGCCTGCCTTCCGGGTACCTGCACCGCCATGCGGACAAGCTCCGGCAAAAACGCATCGTATTTGACTTCCAGTACCGTGCAGTGCTCCATTGTGTGCATGTAGAAAATCTCCGGATTCAAAAAATCCACGCTGCCAAGGCCGGTGCAGATGTCTCGATCCAGGGTAATCCGCACATTGCCGGGCGCATAGAGAAAAGCCTCTCGGTCGTAACGGACAATCGTCTTCGGCGACAAACCTTTCCCTTTGATTTTGCTGTAAAGCTCGATGAAGAGCGGTTCATCCGAATCCAGCAGGAATGCAGAACTGCCGGAAAGCAGCATTTTTACCTGTTCCTGCGTCATCCGGGCGCTGCGCTTGCCGCACAGGCCGCTTATTTTGTACTTCTTTTCCAGCCTGATAAAAGAGGTGTCCGTCCCGTAATACCGCAGCCGGAATTTTTCCCGCCGGTTGACCCCGTCGATTTTCTCCCGCAGGGCGCTGTCATAGGGTGTGTCAAAGTACAGGCTGGTGACCCGGTATGTACCGTCCGGCCCGGCGTTTTTATCGTGGGGAAACAGCTTTTTGAGCCTTTGGGAAAGCACCAGATCCTCCCGCAGGTTGATCTGGTGCTTCAGCTCATGCCGCAAGGGAAACTCGCTCTCCGGCTTAATCGTCATAACCGGAATCCCCGTCGTCCCAATCATCGTCGGCTTCCCGGTCGTAATCGCTGCCGCCGTCGTCGTAATTGGTATCACCGTAATTGGTAGTGCCGTGATCATCATAATTGGTATCGTTGTAGTCGGTCACGCCGTCGTTGTTGGGGCCGTAGTCGGTGTCGTTGTAGTCGGTGACGCCGTCGCTGTTGGGACCGTAGTCGGTATCGTTGTAGTCGGTCACGCCGTCGTTGTTGGGGCCGTAGTCGGTGTCGTTGTAGTCGGTGACGCCGTCGCTGTTCGGGCCATAGTCTGTGTCGTTATAGTCGGTGACGCCATCGTTATTGGGGCCGTAGTCGGTATCGTTGTAATTGGTGGAACCGCTGCCAGTGGCCGGGGTTCCGCCCTGTGTGCCGGCGGTCTTATGCTCCGCCTTGACAACCTTGCCGGTAACCGCGTGGATGTCATACTCGTACTCGTTCCCGTTCGCCATGAACTCCAGCTCAAAAATCGGGGTTCCGTCATCGTGGTCGAATTCCTTATCGTCAAATACCGCGTCCGCTGCATTGACATTCGCCTGGGCAAGCGCAATTTCCTGCGCCTTTTCCAGCGTGATGTAGGGGGACGGCTTGCCGTCTTTGGCATAGGCGGGATCATAATCATCGCCGTCAATGGTCACGATGCCGGAGGAAAGGCGCAACCCTTTCACCTCTTCCTGTGTACTGGCGCTCATATCCGCCAGGAAATCGTCGCTGGGAAGCACCGAACCGGGTTCCAGCTGCAGGACGATGTTCTTTTTGTTGCCGTCAATGTCATCCACAAAGTAACCTGCCTCATTGATCTCAACGATCAGATCCCGCAGGACAGTCTTGCAGTCTTTTCCGATATAATCCGGATAGGCCTCCACAATGCCCTTGCCGTCATCGTTCCGGCCGGTCAGGGCGGTGACTTTGCCATCCCGGTTGTACTCGATCTGGATTTCCGGATTGACGCTCAAGGTGAGAACACCGGTTTCCTTCAGCGCCGTTCCCTCCTGTGCCGGCGCCCCGCATCCGGCCAGAAGGACTGTAGCCGCTACAGCCAGGGAAGAGACCGCTGCAAAAACTTTTCTTCTCAATTTCATATGACTTGCTCCTTTCGGTTTCCGTTTGTTTGTGGCTTTTGTTCTGCCTTACACCTATAGATTACGGGAGCAGATTTTCAAAACCGGGGTAAACTGGAAAAATTTTTTGAAAAATTTAGTCGTCATCGTCCGGATCGTTGTCATCGTCTGAATCATCATCCGAATCATCGTCGTCATAGCCGCTGTCGCCGTCGTCATCGTCATCGTTTCCCGGGTCATAATCGGTATCGCCGTCCGTATAATCCGTGACCCCATCGCTGCCGGGGCCATAGTCTGTATCCGCGGGCGGCGTACTGGTGGAAGGCGGCGTATAGTCGGTGACGCCGTCGTTATCCGGGTCGTAATCGGTATCATCATAATCGGTGGCGTTGGAAGAGGTCGGAGGCACAACCACGGGGTGAGACGGCTCAGACGAGGAAGGCGATGTGGACTCCGGCTGAGAAGTGCTCGGCCGAGAGGGAGTCGAAGATGAACTGTTTTCCGGGCTTTCCTGACCCTGTCCGTCTTGATGGTTCGTAATTTCTATTGTAATGGTAATCCGCCCGTCCAAATGCTCCGTTACTTTGGTGCGCAGTTCCGTCCCATACTCCTGGAACAGGGCTTCGTCTGGGGAATCAATTGAGAAGGAAACCCTGCCGCCTTCCGACAGGAATCCCATTTCAATAGCCCGGTCGATCAGCTCGTCGGCAACCGTTACCTTGTCTTTCCCTTTGCCGTTATAGCCCTCCAGCAGCGTTTCCCCGTCTTCATTTGTCCCCGTCAACCCTACAACCGTGCCCTGACGGTTCAGATCCATCTGCACCTCCGGGTTGATGGTCAGATATATGGACGAATAGGGCTGGATATAGTTCTGGTAATAGCCGATGCCAAAGAACAGCAGGAAGCAGGCCGCGATTGCCGCAATGCCGCTGCCGATCCACCGGACGGTATGCCGCTGCCTTTCCGGTGTTTCCTTCATCAGCACCGGATCATACACCGTCTGCCCGGTTTCGTATCGCAGATTGGCCGCTTTCAAGAAGCGCCCCTCTTCATCCAGAAGAACCGCATAGCCGGGGTGGCATTCCATAACCAGATAGCTCATCGCACTGCCACTCCTTTCATCACCTGTTTCAAATGCCCGCGGATGATTTCATACCCGTTGGTATAAATCAGAAGCAGGGCCACAATATATTTGCGGTGCCGCTCCAGCGTCTTGCGCTCCACACCGCTCCCCGTTGCCAGCTGCCCGATGGGCAGGCGTTTCATCTTTAAAAGGTCCTCCAACAGCTCCGGGTTTTCCTTTGCGTATTCCAATGCTTTCCGGCAGGCGTCCAAAGTCCGCTGCTGCTTAGGGCAGTTGTCCGCCACATCGCTGAGACTGACGCCGAATTCCTTCATTTGCCGCGTCAGCTCCTCAATCTCTGCGCGGGTCGCGTCCCGCAACGCTGTTTCTTCGTGGGGATCCCTGTCGTCCGCCAGAGTCTCTCCCAGAGTTATGTCTTCTTCTCCTATCGGCGCATCCAGCGATATGACGCGGCTATGGCGCTGTTCCCTGCGGCTGTAATCAATCAGGCGGCTTCGGATCAGCATGGCCGCATATTTCAGGAAAGAGCCCCTGGTGCGGGAATACCCGCCGATTGCCTCGTGAAAGGCCATCATGGCGATACTCAACTCATCGTCCTGCCCCTCCATGGGAGGACGCTTTAAGAACTTTGCCGTTTCCGCTTTGATAAAGGGCAGGTATGCGCGGATCAGGTCATCCGCTGCCTGTATATCTTCCTTTGCCGCATAGACCTGCTGGATGATTTTATGTTCATCGTTCATGCAGCAGAATCCCTCCTGTATATAGAATACGTCCCCATTTTGAAAAAACCGGGGTCGAAACCAAAAACCTGTATGTATAAAACCCCATTATGTAATGATACCTCTATCAGTATTAAGACGCGACCACAAACGGGTTAAATCTGTGTAAAATCGATGTAAATCGAACAACGTAAGCAGGCGGCGCTTCCTCATTCCCGCACATTTTCGCTTTCATATTCCATAATTTTACGCAATCTTAACCTGCTCATGATAGATGTCAAACACGAATCACGATATAATTATACTGAATTGTTGTATCTAATGGATGAGGCGTTTTTTATGGGGGTTTTCTTTGACTGGCTGCTGTCAAATTCGAACGGAATCATTACAGTGATCGTCATCCTGGCGGTTGCGATTCCGTCTTTAACTGTAGTCCGCAGGCTGACGAAAGGGCATGTCAGCAAAAATTCCTGCACCGTACAGACCGTGGGATTTATCCGCTCCACCCGGCAGACCGGCCTGTATGTCAACGAAAACCCGCAGCTGCTTTTTGAACTGGACGCCCTGGCGGAGGACGGAACGGTGTTCCAGACCAGCGTTCGGAAAATCATCCCCATAACGGCGATGGCCGGTATGGTTCCCGGCAGGGCGATCCCCATCCGCTATAACCCGGACGACAGAATCCGGGCAGTGTGGGACGACCATCCGGATGAATCGCTGGCGCAGGAACGCGCCGCCCGCTATCTGTGCCAAAAGCACCCGGGCGATCTTTCCTATGAACAGCGGATGGAGCTGTTAAAAACGGCGTGATGAAAAAGGCGTTGCTGAAAAGCTTCCGGCTGACCGGGAAAGAAGAGGCCGGGGACTATGAGGCAGAAGCGGCCATCCAGCTTGCCGGCGAGGAGCAGAGCGGCCATACATTCGAGCGAACGCTGTATGTACCCAATACGGCTTTGGAATACCTGATTCCCGGGCGGTATGTGGACGTGCGAGTCATCCCGGGCTGGGAAAATCTCTTTGTTTTTGTACTGGATACCTCCGTGGCGTCCGGCATCAGTTAAGAGGAATACGGCGTCCGTTTGATACAGAGAAAGGGGTTGACCGTTTCGTGGAAAACGTATGGAGTCTTTTTTTCAACTGGATGGCTGAAAATCCGATTCGGGCCACCGTGATCATATCTGCGGTGGTCATTGCGCTGTGTATCCTGCTGGGATTTGTGCTCCCGGCCAGATCCGAAAGGCGGAAAAGGGAGAAGGAGCAGCGCTGGAGGGATGCCCGCACAGTGAAGACCTTGGGTTTTATCCGTTCCGCAAAGCATACGGGACGATGCGTCAATGACAATCCCGAGTTTCGCTTCGTGGTGGACGCACTGGCCGAGGACGGGACTTTTTTTGATACCACCGTGACGGAAATCATCCCGAGGGCGCAGCTTCCCATGTGCGCCGTCGGAGCGCCGCTCTCCATCCGGTATGACCCGGCAGACCGCTCCCATGCCATCGGGGATGATAATCCGGATGCCGATGTGCTGAATGAGCGCATCGCCCGCTACCAGTGCCGAAAACATCCGGGCGAGCTGACCTATGAACAGCGCATGGAGCTTAGCAGAAACAGCGTGGTCAAAAAAGCGCTGCTGGAAAACCTGCGGCTGACCGGGAAAGAGGAAGCCGGGGACTGGGAAGCGGAAGCGACGGTTCGGATCACGGACAATACGGCGGGAGACACGGTCATGAACCGCACCCTTTATCTAAACGACAAGATGCTTAAGCATATGGTTCCAGGCAAATATATCGACATCAGCGTTGTGCCGGGCAGGGAGGACTTTTTCGGTATCGTAACGGATATCGCTACGAAGGTTGTCCCTGAGAAAAGCGGGTCTTGAACGTCAAGCGGGCGCTCTTTCCTGTCCGGGATAACGTCAAAAAAGAAAGGATTGCGTTTTGAAAACGATCATCCATGATTTTAATAAAGAAACCTTCTCTGCTTTTGAACTTCCGGATGAAAATGTTGTTGTTCTCAATGCGGACGGCCATTATGCTCCGTGCCGTGGCTGCTTTGCGTGCTGGCTGAAAAATACCGGATTCTGTGTGATGGACGACTCCTTGAAACATGCGGGCGCATGGATTGGGCAAAGCGACCCGCTGATCATTATCAGCCGTTTGTGTTACGGCGGATACAGCCCCGGCGTCAAGGCTGTTTTGGACCGCGCTATTGGGGTATCCCTCCCCTTCTTTACCTGGCGGGGCGGCCAAACCCACCATATAGGGCGCTACCCGCAGCGAAAGCTGCTGCAGGTTCTCTTTTACGGAGATTCTACGGAATGGGAGCGGCAGACTGCCACAGAGCTTGCAGAGCGCAACCGGCTCAATCTTGGATATGAAAAAGCGGAAACGCTGTTTTTCCAAAATCCAGCACAGATCAGGGGAGCGATATCATGAAGCTGCTGATCCTCAATGCAAGCCCCAAAAAGAGAGGCGTCGCTTCTCAATTTTTCTCCGGTATCCTCCGGCTGTTTCTTCCTGGCCTTGTCAAAAAAACGGTTCCTCTGCGGAGCCGGAAAGACTTTGACCATGCGCTTTCCCAGTTGGGCAGCGCGGACGCCGTATGTATCTCTTTCCCGCTTTATGTGGATGGATTGCCCTCTCATTTGGTAGAGTTCCTATCGCTGGCAGAAGAATATTGTAAAGCCCGTTCTCTTCGGTTCCGCCTGTACGCCATTGCCAACAACGGCTTTATAGAGGGACAGCAAAACCGTACCGCACTGCGGATACTGGAATCCTGGTGCCTGCATTCCGGCGCCGTCTGGAGCGGCGGGATCGGGATTGGCGGAGGCGTCATGCTGCGGGTGCTGGGAATCGTCTATCCTATTTTGATTGCGCTATCTATCGTACAGATCGCCGTTTCGTTTCTTACGGCAGGAAGCGTACCGCCGGACATGCTTTATACCCTCGCCATTCAGGCGGGAAGCTGGCTGTTTTTCAATTTTGGCGTATTGTTTTGCCTGGCCCGGTTGTCTGCGGCCGTTCGCAAGTGCAAAACCGTAAAGAGCCGCTACACCCGTGTGCTGCTTCCATCCTTCCTGTTTGTTCCGATTGCCGATCTGTTTATGATTCTATCCTCTCTGTCTTGCGGCCGGTTCCTGTTCGCACTTTTAAAACAGGACGATTGTTCTCGTAATAAGGGGTAAGGTGATTGCATGAAGTCCATCATTTTATACGGAAGCAGGTACGGAAGCGCCCGCCGGTATGCGCAGGAGCTGTCGAGCAAAACCGGCATCCCTGCTGTCGGCTATCGAGATATTCCGTCGCTTTCCGGGCATCAGACCATCGTGTATATCGGCGCGCTGTATGCCGGTGGTGTTTTGGGGCTGGCCAGGACATTGCGCAGTCTGTCCTTGCGGGACGGGCAGAGGCTGGTGATCGTTACGGTCGGGCTGGCTGATCCGGATATACCGCAAAATCGGGAGAATATCCGGAACTCCCTGCAAAAACAGATTCCCGCCCAGCTATATGGCAGAGCAGCGGTTTTCCATCTGCGAGGCGCCATTGATTATCAGGCGCTATCTCTGGGACACCGAACAATGATGGCGCTACTGCACCGATCTCTGCAAAAGAAACCGGCGGAAGAATGGAGCGAAGAAGACAAGGCGTTAATGGAAACCTACGGCAAGCAGGCAGATTTTGTCGATTTCGCTTCCCTGCGGCCGATTATCAATGAGATGCAGAGGGAAAGCAGGTAAGAAAAATTATTTGAATGCATAGCTTAGCCAGTTTGGCTTTCTCTGCTGCGAGGGATTCTATGTAGGTGCCACGAGCGCATTATTTTACGCTCTCTTATCAATCGGGTGCTTTCACGCGTATCGGAAAGGAAATGGTTTATGGCTGAAAAGCGAACTGTCCGCTTTGTAAAATGGCTGATTAAGGTTGTGATATCCTACGCAGTGTTTATCGGGACCGGCTGGCTTCTCGGGCGGATCCCCGCTGAAAGAATTGGCCTTTCCGAGGATATGTTTTTCGATCTGCGGATGTTTTTCATGCTGTTTGGCCCCATTTATCTCTCTCTGATCGTAAAAATTGTTTTGACAATTCTGGCCGCAATAAAGCATAAAGAAAATGACACCGCCGAACAAAACAGGGGAGTTCTGCTTGCCGTCACTGCCATATTGATGCTTGCAAATCTGTCCAATGCCCAGACCGCAGCGGATCTGAGCAGCGGACTCATCGAAAGCAAAGGGCTGAAAAGCCTGAACAGGAGCAAACGGTACAATCTGAAAGGCAAGCGGTTTTTAAATATTTTCCTTCCCATCGCCTTTTATATGCTGATCCTGGAGATATTGACGCTGCTGGTCTGCATCGTCACCTTCGCACCGTTATCCAACGCGGCAAGCAACGCTTTTATTTTTACCATCGCCCTGACCGCTTTGCTCCTGCTGTTGATCCCACTCATTCTCACTTTTATCTCCGGGTTTAAGGGAGACAAGGCGGAACATGAAATAAAGCGGGACAAGGAACGGCAGGCCGCAGTTGTGTCCGGCAACCTGGTCCTAGAAACCGATCCCATTCGCCGCAAACAGTATCTGCGGCTGCCGAAGCTGCTTGTGCTGGCGGTTTGCCCGGGCGCGTTCCTGCTTTCTTTTCTCGTGCTGTATTTCACCAAGAACCAGCAGGACCAGTTGGCGGTCTTGATGCTGCGTCAGCCGTTTATGGCTCTGGCGGCCGCCTCGATCTTCGCTGTGATCCCGCTTCTGATGTACTGGGCAAACTGCTCAGGGACGTCTTTGGTTCAGCGCGTGTATCTCTCGGAAAACCGGCTGTGCTATACCGGTTATAGCGGCAGCATGGACGAGCGGGTGGAATTTGCCTTTGTGCTGCTCCGGCTGAAAGAGTATTCTGTGGGAAGACGATCCATCTGTATCCGGGGAATATTTACCCGGAAGACAAAGGACGCCTACGGTACGCATCAGAAAAATGCCTTTTCCAAGACGCTCTGGATTCCCCGCACCTTTCCAGTGGAGCAGGAACGGATCCTGCTGGATTTTTTAAGAAAAGCGTAGCCGTAAAATGATTTGCGCTCACACACTCCAAAAAAGATAACAAAGGAGGCTTCAGAATGTATAAGACGATTGTTGTAAAATACTCTCCTAAAGCAAAGGAAATGGCGGCAAGAATCGAAGATGTAGCCAATCAAATGGAACAGGAAGGATTTGAACTGGTTTCTTGTTCTATTACACCTTCTTCCAAGGGGATTCTGGTTTTTAGACAGATAAAGGCTCCCCAACCGACCGAAGTTTGTGAGCACGAAAAAGGATAAAATAAAAATTCCACCCAATTTACGCTGCTTACCTGTGAATAAGCTTATCCTGCTACACACACAGCAAAAACATAAAATCCCTTTTCAGGTTGTGCTGAGCAGTCAGTTTTGCAACCTGAAAGGGATTTTGCCATTTTGTCTATTACTGCTGCGCAGCTTCAAGTAGCGCCTTTTTAAGCTGCCGCTCGATCCTCAGGAGGTCCGCTTCCGCACTCTGGCGGGCAGCGCGGCCCTCCTGCCGGTGCAGTCCCAGAGCGATCTTGATCTGGCTTTCCCACAGTGGAACGGTGCTGAGAGCCGCCATTTGGATTTTATCTGCCGGCATTTTATCGTTGCTCTGGATCAACCGGATCTGCGGCGCAGTCTGGATGGCGACGTTTTTGCTCAGCTTTAGGTCGTGAATTTTCTTTTCAAAGCGGTTCACGGCGTCTACAAAATCTCATACCACCTGGGCGCTCATAGGATCGTCCTCGTCCGACGCCTCGGCATGAAGCTTCGGCAGGCTGGAAGCTTTATCCAGTATATCATCGCCTCCGGATGATGGACAGCAGGACTGCAAGAATCCCAACAAGAAGGATGCCGGCCGAGAGACCCATGAGGATACCGGAGGTGAAATCCTGGGACGGAGATCCGCCCGCCGCCCTGGAAACAATCCCCAAAACAATACCGAGCAGGATCAGCAGTACGCCGAAATACCGCTTCCGGCTACTCTTAATCCTTTGCCCTATCCGGGCGATGGTCTCCTGAAAGGAACCGTTTTGTTTCATATCGCTATCAACCTTTCCTGTGCATATATAAAATCAAATTCATTTACATCCTTTTTACCGCATCCATAGCCAGTGCGGAACGCTCGCACTCTTCGGCGGACATGGTGACCTGCCAGCACAGCGGGCTGCCCTTCATTTTTTCCGCTGCGTAGCTCAAACCGTTGGTGCGTTCGTCCAGAAGAGGATGGTCGATCTGCTGCGGGTCGCCCAGCAGGATGATTTTCGTACCCATCCCGGCGCGGGTGATGATCCCCTTGGCCTGCTTGGGTGTCAGGTTCTGCGCCTCGTCAATGACCAGATAGGTTTTGGAAATCGACCGGCCACGGATGAAGTTGAGGGCCTGGGCATCCACAATCCTCCGGTCGAACAACTCCTCTACTTTTCCGGAAAGGCTGCGTTCGTCGGAAAACCGTTCCTTTTCGTTCTGATCCACCAGGAGCTCCAGATTGTCGACGACCGGTCGGAGCAACGGGGCGATTTTTTCCGATTCATCTCCAGGAAGGAAGCCGATGTCATCGTCAAACTGGGCGTTGGGGCGGCTGATCAAAATGCGCCGGTAAGCCGGTTCTTCCTGTTCCATCATGGCGTGCAGGCCAACAGCCAATGTGCAAAAGGTTTTTGCTGTGCCGGCCATACCCTTTACGATCACCAACGGCGCTCCCTCCGCATCGGCCATCAAGGCCTCCTGTAAGAATTTTTGGCCGACATTTCTTGGGGAAACACCGTAGGGCTTTTTCTTATGAAAAGAGAGCGGAACGATTTTCTTCCCGTCAAAACGGCCGAGCTGGGTTTTCCTGGCGGATTGGTCCGCTTTGAGGATGACGAACTGATTGGGCATGAGCGTCACAGGAAGCTTTTCACCGGCTTCGTCCACCTGATATACATCCTCCGGCGTAATATGCTTTTTTTAAAGTCCTCGAATTTCTTTTCCGCTACAAATACCTCGCACCGGCCGGTATACTGCTCCTCGCTGACAGGCGCCTGCTCGGTGGTGAAATCCTCCGCCTGAATCCCCAGCATCTGTGCCTTGACGCGCACCACAATGTCCTTTGTCACCAGGATAACCGGCGTTTTCCTGTTTTGCAGGCCAAGGCAGACTTTTAAAATCCGGTTGTCGTTTTTATGATCCGGGAAGCCTTCCGGCAGCTTCACGTCCACGCAGTTGACCTCCAGGCGCAGCGTGCCGCCGCCGGGCAGGGGGACGCCTTCCAGCAGGTTTCCCGCCGTGCGCAGCGATTCCAGATACCGGATGACCTGCCGCGCATTGGCGCCCCTTTCCCCCTCTGTATTTTTCAATCCATCCAGTTCCTCTAGGACGGCAAGAGGTAAAACAAGATGGTTGTCCTCAAAGGATTGGAGGGCATAGGGCGCCTGGATCAGAACATTGGTATCCAGAATATACGTTTTTTGCATGGCGTCTTCTCCTTTTCATTACAGAAATTTGATTCTCTTCATAACGAAAACAGCCGGTTTTTCAGAAAAAGCGGCGCAAAGCAACGCACTTCCTCCGGAAAACCGGCTGATGCTATACAGGCAATACGCCAGGAAATCATATAGGGCAAAAAGCATAGGCAATCCACTCCATATTTCTATTATACATTTGATGCATTTGGTTTTCCATATAACCGGAGTTAATTATCTGTAAAATACAAGTAAAATAAATATATGAGTACCTCCGGCTTTCTTGTAGGGCGCATGTGAACTTTTTAAATGATAGTTCCGTCTTTGAATTTCAAATTTCTGATAAAGCAAAAGCGGAAATTTAAATGGGTAAGCCTGTCCTTTTTCAGCCAAACCGGCACATATTCGCTCACCGCCTTGGTTTATCATGACAAGAAGTCTGCAAGGCATTAAAAATTGTACACTTATATTTATTTTGCATGGTATAAAACCATCGAACAGAACGGCATTTACCGTTCCTGTTCATAGTGTTTGGGCTTTCTTTGCCGTTGCGTCTTTGTCTGTTGTTTCTGTCGCAGGCGCTCCCGGACGGAGCGTGCTTCCGCTTTCTCATGGAGCAGATTTGCGACATCCCGCTTGCTGTCAAACATCATCAGCGAATCGTATCTCTCGCCGTAGGCGTCCTGCACACGAGTAACCGCAGAGCGTTCTTTTTCCCCACGAATGGCAAGCCGTGCCTCCATCAGCTCACCGGCGTCAAATTCTGAAACCTGTTCCTTCAATTCGCTGTATTCCTTCAGTGCGGCATCCAGTTCAGCAGAATACTTTGTCTCCTGCGCTTCCAGTTTTTTCAGCGCACTTTCCATTGCGGCAATATCCTTCTTTACAGAAGAAATGCCGGTATCATCGGCGCAGTCCAGAGAACGGAGCAGCATTTCCTTTTCCGTTTTCAGTTCTTCCAATTCTTCCGTCAGCTCCGCAATGCGCCAGATAAGGTCACGCAGCTTTGGTATCTGATAAAATGGCGTTTCCTTTTTCTCGGCAAGCAGATTTTTCCGTTCTTTCGTTTTTTCTTTAATCTGCCGTACCAAGCCCATATACCGCTCCAGCTTTGGTATAGCTGCCTGAATATGCTCGTTCATACGGTGTTTTCCCATGCCGATATGGCGAAGCTGGTAGCGAAAGATTATCATATTGCCACGCAGCCGTTCCATCGCTTCCGCAAGGGCGGGAATCGTGTTTTTGACTGCCTGCGCCAGCTTTTTGACCTGTCCCCTCAGCTCCCGGAGCAGGGCATTGTCGGCCTTGATCTGCCGGTTCAGTTCGCACCGGTCAGAGATAATACCCTTTTTCTCCATGGCTCTGACAACCACACCCTCATGGATCGTAGGCCGCTCCAGCAGGCCACGCTCGGCATGGCTGCGGTGGTCGATGCGTTCCCATGTCCGGTGCGCTCCAGATGGCGGTTTGCCACATCCGCCCATGCAGCCCGCCACAGAATAAGTTGCTCATCGCTGTTCCAGCGTTCCGTGATGGGATTCTGTCTGCCATATTTGGTGCTTTTGGGGTACTTGGACACCCGTTCATAGCCCTGCACTTGCGCTGCGGACGGGGCCATATACACCTTCTTTTTGCCCACCTTGTACTGATACTGCTTCTCCCATCCACCGTTCTGTGCCTGTTTGAACTCAGCGGCGGTAAAGCCCCGTTCCTCGCCGTCTTTAACACAGAGATACTCTTTCTCGGTCTTGTACTGCCATTTTCCCTTTTCATCCAGCGGGCGCACCGTCAGCAGGATGTGGGCATGAGGATTATGTCCGGGAGGATATGGGTCGTGGATGGCAGCATCAGCGCACATTCCGTCTGCCACAAACTGCTCCTTGATGAAATCTTGCAGGAGCTGGATTTGTTCCTCCCGGCTCAGTTCTATGGGCAGCGCCGCCACAAATTCACGGGCAAGGCGACTGTCCTTTGCGGTTTCGGTTTCCTCCACAGCGTTCCACAGGTTTTCTCGATCCTGCCACTCTGCGGGGGCAGTGGCTGGCAGAAAAACCTGCCGCCACCCAAGGCCCTGTTTGCGGGTGTAGTCGTGTTGCACCCCGTCATACTCATTGAGCATCCGGGAACAGCTCAGATAGGCCGCAGCAGCCACGGCGGAGCGTCCAGCTCCACGGCTGACTATTTTGGCCTCCAAATGATAAATCGCCATTGTCTACCGTCCTTTCCGAAGGGCTACTGTGAAACGCAGCAGCCCTTCTTCCGTACTCGATTACAACAGGCACGTCGTGAAATGCGACGTACCACCAGCAGGGGTGGAACGAATCGTTCTACCCCTGTATCTGTGTCAAGCTGCGGAACATATCCGATGGATTTGTTCTGGGCAGAGTTGACGCAGGCAGGCGGCGGGATGAGGTGGCGATATACCACCCCATGAACAGGGGGTTCCAGAATGGAAACCCCTGCACCGACTGCGTGGACAAGGCTGGCAGTTTGGCAGAAATGCAGCCTTGTCCAGCGGCTCCCGAAGGAGCCGCAATCCCCCTCGGAGAGCGCACGTGCCCGACCAACGGGAGGGCTGCCACCGCCTGCTTTAGCAGGTGGTGAGTAAGTGCGCCCTTCGGGATAAAAAAGAGGAAGGCCCCCGGTTTCCCGGAGACCTCCCAGCCGTTTTCAATCATGTCCTGCCAGCTTTCGCCGCAGGTATTTTTCCAGATTATCAAGCCCTACCGCCTGTACTTCCGGCAGCACTTTTTCCAGCACAGCGCCCTCCTGAATGAGCCGCCTTGTCCGGGCTTTTCGCTCCTTCACCCGGTCCCGTGCCTGGGCTTCCTCCAAGCGGTGCTTTGCCTGCAACAGTTTCTTTTCTTCACTTGTCATAGATTTACCTCCGTTTCTGCCTCGTCGTCGCAAGCTGTGCATCCTTCGCTTCCGCACAGGTGCGAAAGCTCACTCGCTCCGCTGCTCCTCCTCTCCTCACAAAGGCATCGCCTTTGCGGGGACCCCAATAAATGTCATAGCCCAGCACATCGGCCAGCTCCACAACCTCCTTATAGCGGATAGATTCCCGCTGGAGTTTGGCCGACAGGTTGGAAACACTGTCCGACCAGCCGTATTCCTCATGGAGCCGGTCAACTATCTCCTGCATGGTATACCCGGCCCGGACGATCTGTGCCTTAATCTCGTTGCGTACTGTCATCATAAAAAATCCTCCTACATTTACTTGATAAAAATGCGAAGCCGGTACGCCCTCTGGCATAACCGCTTCGCTGTGTGGTGAAAAATCCCCTTGTAACCAAATCCGTTCAGAATTGCCGGTGTGATGTCCTGTCCATAAGCCGCACCTTCCGACTTTCCCATTCCGTGTGACTTGGCTTGAAACCGTGAATTTTCCCATGATTCCATGCACCCGGTTCACCGGGGTAAGAAGCACGGTTTCGCAAAATGATTTTTTCCAACCGTCAAATTCTTTTCGATTCCCACTTGCCTTGATTTAGCATGGGGATTTGACCGGTGATTCTGACTGCCATAGCCGCCGAATTGCTATAAAAGGGAGAACAAGGGTCAATCAAAGCGTACGTACGTACAGCGTCCTCACAAGCTCCACATCCTTTGCTTCCGGCTAAAGCCGAAAGCTCACTCGTTTCGCTGCTCGTCCTTTCCCCAACGGAACCGCTTTACAGGGTTCCGCTGGGGGCCCCAGTATTAACGCCGCCATTCCTCCGGCACATCTTCCGGTACGTACGTACGCATCGAATCACCGGAAAACACTGATATATGATTTCTCTAATACCTCAATTCCCAGAAATCCACGCACCCGCCGTCCGGCTGCGTTGGTCACATTGTTGCAGTATTCCAGATTGTAGCGGCTCTGGCAGGCGATCAGGGCTTCGCTGAAGCTGCGGGGTTTCATTGTGGTCAGGTTGTTTTCTGCACAATAAATCTGATACGCCTCGTACAGTTCCTTGGAGCTGATGGACGCATCGGCTTTCAGCCGGATATAGCCCTCGGATTCCAGAAAATCGAACACATTGTTGTTGTCCCGCTTGACTGCTTCCCGGTTTTCTCTGGTGCGGTCACTTTCGGTGAACTTGAAGTTGTTTGCGGTCAGCCGCTGCAATCCCTCAAAAGCCCACAGCAGAATGCCCTCCACCTCGGCTTTTATCTTCTCGGCAAGGTCTGGATCGTCCACACGACCAGCTGGTTTTTCTTGTTAATGACGATATGCACATGAATATTGCCGCTGTGGTTATGCCCGTCCGGGTGGGTACATACAAGGGCTTGGTGGCCGGGGAAATGCTCGGCGCAAAACTTCTCGCCCAATGCCTGCGCCCGGTCTACGGTCAAGCCGTTGTCCGGGCCGTCCCGTGGGTCAAAGCTGATGATATAGTGGTGGCTTTTCACATCTTCCCGCCGCTGGTTTTTCTCATAGCGGAGATTTGCCCGCATACAGGCAACGGCAAAATCCTCCCCGCCGCAGTTCAGCGTGGACAGCCGGCAGTCCTCGCGGGGGATAAGCCTGCCGTTTTCATCAAGGACGGGCTTCATGGTAAACTCGTCATGCTCAAACAGCAGGTATTGTTCGGCGGCTCCGTAGTCGGCGTTTTTAGAGTTGATATGCTTGAGTGTTGCCAACCGCGTCACCTACTTTCTGTAAGACTTCATACTTGAGGGCGGCAAGGTCGGCTATGGCGGCGCGTACCTCGCCGGATAGCGCGTTGTAGGGCGCGCCGTACTCGTTCAGATACCGGGCTATCTGGTTGAGGTTGCCACCGATCCTGCCGTACTCGGCTGTGAGTTTCCCGACAGCGGAAAGCAGTTCGTCATTGACCGCCGACACATGGATAATGGGGCGTATAGTCGCCCGCCGTATCGCCTGCCGGAGAAATTCGGACTGGCTGATACCATAGGGCGCAAGCCGCGCTGTGAAGTCGGCGTATTCTTCTTCGGACAGCCGGGTTTTCACAACGCGGCTGCGGTGGGGCGTGTTGTATTTCTTTCGCATGGTCGTGACCTCCTTTCTTGCCGCATGAGCGCGGCGGGGATAAGCGGCGCAAGCCGCAAAGCAGGGTTTGGGGAAGGCACTCCCCAACAAGTTTCCCGCGAGGGGCAAAACCGCAGAATTGCGGATTTTGGCACCGTGGTAGAAACTTGCTCTGTAACTGCCGCAGACTGCCCCTGTCTGGTTTTTTCGTACATAGAACGGACAGAACAGGACTTACGGCCCGCTGTGGGCGGTCTTTTTTCCTTTCCGCTAAAGATACATTTCAAAGGCCGCCAGCTACCCGCTGGACGAGGATTTTTCAAAATTTCTCTTTGCCCTCTACTACGGACAAAAATCAAGAGTGCCAAACACCGGGGCAAAAAAATTCCCCCTCACTTACTACTACAATTTGAACCGGGCAAAATGGCCGGGAACGTAGCCAGACAACAAAAAAAGCAGCAAATCTTTTTCAAGACTTACTGCTTTCGCTGGCCGCCGGTGGGTGGCAGGTATTCAGTTTTTATGGCTCATCCGGCGGATAATCAAACCGGAACTTGAATTGACAGTCAATTAGTCGCTGTTTTACATAGTCCTCCACCTCGGCATTGACCTGCCCGTTCACTTTGGAGAAATAGCGGATATATCCGGCGTAGTGGAGCAGGACGGAGTTCACGGCGTCCGGGTCGCCCTCACGGGCTTTGACGATTGTTTCATAGGGGAGTAGTTTACTCATACCGGCACACCTCCATTTCCTCGCGCAGCCGCCGCAAGGCAAGCTGGATATGCCGCCCCGCTGTGCTGCGTGTTCGGCCGATATGTGCGCCGATCACTCGCTGCGGCTGGCGCAGGAAGTAGTAGCGCAAAATCACTTCCTGCGCCTGCTTTGGCAGGGCAGAGAGCGCGGCGGCAAGAGCGGCGTTGCAGAGTAGGACGGTCTGGCCGCAGACGGTAAAGGGGTATTCCTCGTCCGGCTCCGGCCCGGCAAATTGGACAAACTTCTCGTCCATCAGATAGTCAAGGGAAACTTGCCGCTCCCATTCCCGGTGAAGCTGCAAAATCTTATCGCGGGCAGCATAGCGGATTACTGCCTTACAAAAGGCGTTGTGTCTGCGCTGGATGTACTCTTGATAGGCTTCAATCTCGGTCATGGAAATACCCCCTCTCTGATAATAGTGCGGGGCGGCAGCACTCCTTGCTGTCGCCCCTTGATTGCCTATCTGCAAAGGCGGGCGGGGCTGTCAACGGCGGCGCGTATGCGCCGTTCATCTTGACCGTTGACTGGCTCGGCTGGCTTTGCTATTACCTTGCGGTAAACGTAAATGGATATGATCGCAGTAATCACTTCCGTGATCCAAAACGCATTCCAGATGCCAACCGCTCCGAGAAACCTGCTGAGTAAAAACGCAGCCGGGATGATTACCACTACATACCGGCAAAGAGAAATCAGTAAGGAGGGCGTGCCTTTCCCCAGCCCCTCCAATGCGCCGGAAGAAGTAACAGAAACCGCCGAGACGATAAATCCGGCCCCGATGATGCGCAAGGCAGTTTCCCCGGCCTGGATCGTCGCTTCCGTGTGGGTAAACAGCCCTATCAGCTGGCCGGGGATCAGCAGACATATCGCGGTTCCAAGCACCATAATGATACCGCTCATGCACAAAACAATCTGATAAATCTGGCTGACTCGTTTGTGCTCCCCGGCACCGTAGTTATAGCCGATCAGGGGGCGCATCCCCTGCACAATGCCATTCGCCGGAAGATGGATGAAGGTCTGCAATTTGTAATAGATCCCCAAAACCAGAATATACACTTCGGAATAGGCAGCTAAAATCGCATTGAGCGCCGAAATCAAAAGAGACGGAAGTGCAAGATTCAAGGTTGCGGGAATGCCGATAGAATACAGCTTGATGACCATCTTTTTGCTGGGCAAAATGTACTGCCTGCGGATATGCGCGCGAATTGGCCGCAAAAGATAGACTACAAGGTAAATCGCCAGTGTCAGAGCCTGTCCGATGCCGGTTGCCAGCGCAGCGCCTTCAATTCCCATTTCCGGGAATGGGCCATAGCCAAAAATCAGAACGGGGTCTAAGACGATGTTTGTGATGCACCCGCACATCAGGCTGATCATGGTTGTCTTCATGTTTCCTACTGCCTGGAACAGTTTCTCAAACGCCATGCTGACGGTAACAATGAGCGTAAAGGCGAACGCAACGATAGAATAGCGGACGCCAAGTTCAATGACCGCTTTGGATGAAGTGAACATTCGTAAAAAAACCGGCATGATTGCAACGCAGCAGATTGTCATGACAATGCCATGAATGATAGCAAACACAAGCCCCTGTGTAGCGGCTTGATCCGCTTTGCTGTTATCGCCCGCGCCCAGATGGAAAGCGATCACTGCGTTGATTCCAACACCAAATCCAATTCCGACAGCATTGATAAAATTTTGAACCGGGTAAACCAGCGATAACGCCGTCATAGCTTCCTCGCTGATCTGTGCGACAAAAAAGCTGTCTACAATGTTGTAGAGGGAATTGACCAGCATGGATAACACCATCGGCAGGGACATGGATAAAATCAGCGGTAATACCGGCTTCTCTTTCATGAAAGTATCGTTCATAATTCCTCCTTCGCAGAACACGCTATGATTTTTTTACGGTGATACCAAGCCATCATTATGAGAGCAACGAGCAAGGTGCCGGTTTCCGCGACAGGGAATGCAAGCCAGATTCCGTTCAGATGGAACCATTTGTCCAGACACCATAGGGATGGAATAAGGAAAAGCAGTTGCCTGCATAATTGAATTGCCATGCTGGAACCTACTTTTTCTGTGGCCTGAAAATAGGTGGAAATCATAGTAGAAAGGCCGCAAAACAGATAGCTTGTCGCCATAATCCGCATAGCGGATATTCCAAAAGAGCGCATGGCTTCCGACGCTGTAAACAATCCCAAAATCTGTGCCGGAAAAAGGATGACAGCCAACATTCCCAGTATCATCATACCGGTGACCAAAGCAATTCCGTATCGGAAAGCGGAATGCAGCCGTTCGCTGTTCCCTGCACCGTAGTTAAACCGCATGACTGGCAGGCAACCCTGGATCAAGCCATTTACCGTCATAACAATCAACTGCTGCACCTTAAAATATGCACCGAAGAATGCAATCGCCGTATCGGAATACGCCACCAGAAACAGATTGACGAACGTCACCATAAACGAACTGAGGGCGTTCATAATAAAAGATGGCAGGCCAAAGGCAAAAATATGGCGGATCATCTGTTTCTGCAAATGAAAGCCTTTGATTTTTACCTGCACTTTTTGCTTTTTGCCCAGCAGCAAAGCAAACGCCAAAATCATGGACAACAAATAACCCGCAACAGTAGCCACCGCAGCACCGCGGATTCCCATAGCCGGAAAAATACCAATACCAAAAATCAGGATGGGGTCGAATACAAAATTAACGATCACGCCCGCAATCTGGAACCACATAGGAGCAACCATGTTCCCGGTGGCCTGTATCATCTTCTGGATTGCGATATGCACCATATTGGGGATTTGCATGAACGAACATACACCCATATAGGCAATACTCAACTGATAGATTTCTTCATTACTGGTGAATGCCCGAAAATAGGGTTTCATAATCAGTAATGACAGAAGATTGAGCAAAGCACCAATTCCAAAGGCCAGTAATAATCCATGTGTGACGGTGGCATTCGCCTCATCCTGCTTTTTCTGTCCAAGATACCCCGCAATCAACACATTCACACCAACGCCGATCCAAATAGAAGCTGCGTTCATCAGAGTTGTAATGGGAAACGACAGGGAAACCGCCGTCAACGCATTCTCACTCAGCCGCGCTACAAAAGCACTATCTATCAGGTTATAGGAATATTGCAGAAACATGGAGATCAGCGGCGGTATCGACATTTGCCAAATGAGCTTTCCAACGGGCGTAACTGCCATTTTATTACTGGTCTGCATACTTTCCCTCCTCTCCACAAAGTGTCCGGCGCAAAAAAATTGCGCCGGACAGCAGGTTATTAAATCCGAACAATATAGTTTTGTTTGCGTGCTGCGGGCTGACCGGCTTCCTTAGCTGGATAACCCAATGCAATCGCTCCGACGCCACGCAAGGTTTCCGGCAGCTTCCACTCCCGCAGGAGAGCCTTACCGCTTTCACTGTCGAAAATCTCACGTTCCCGATGTACCCATACGGTTCCCAGCCCAAGAGCATGGGCGGCGAGCATCATATTTTCAAGGACGCAGCTTCCATCCTCTACAAAGGTGTTTGCGGAGCCATCTGCCAGAACCAAAATCACGACAGGCGCGCCATAATAAGGGTCTGTATTGTTCCCCATCACTTCTGCGTTTAACCTGGCGATTTCCTGCCGGTATTTGGGGTCTGTGATTGCAATGATGGTAGGGGATTGACGTCCTCCGCCGGTAGGTGCATAAGTCCCGGCTTCCAGTACAGCGTCCAACGCCTCGGAAGGGACAGCTTGCGGTTTGTAAGCCCGTACACTACGGCGCGTCTTGATCAGAGATAAGAAGTTGTTTTCCATAAAAAATCATCCTCCATTCTGTCAACATTTCCGAGATGCAGGCAACAAAAAAGCCACACAACTATCACAAGACAGTTGTGTGGCAAAAAGATGACCGAATCCGGAAAAGTCCACTCAAATTTTACGTCTATTATTATAACGAGCTTTCGGGAGACTGTCAAACATCAATCTTTACGGAATTGTGGCGGCTGTCTGTTGCTTTTTGTGTTACTTTATGGCACATGAGCATTGGCACCGGGGTTGTCCGAGCCGTAGCCCTCCAGCAAATTCACCACGCCCCACACGCCAAGGCCAGCGCCAAGGGCCACAACAAGGGTCTGCAAAGTGTCGATGGCAGAAGAAAAGAACTGCATATAGCCTCCATTTCTCCGGGGAGTACCCGGACATGAAAAAAGCCGCCCATACAGGCGGCGCTTACACAACTTTGGGACAACTTGTCCCAAAGTCTTTATACAAAGGCGTCCGGGTCATCGAGATCGTCATAGTTGAGGATGTCCTCGTCCTCGTCTATGAGCGCCTCGTCCGGCACGGTCGCCTCGTACACCTCACATTCCTCGGCCAGCCCGGGCCGCCTGCGGCGGTTAATGAGCTTGTCGAGGGAAAAGGCGTTTTTCTGTTTGTCGGCCTCCGCCGTGTACTTGTAGTTGGGGTGCTGCTTCAAATCGTACTTCTTGGAATAAAACGGGGGCAGACCCCGGAGCTGCAAGATGCACCTGTCACCGGGCATGGTGGCAAGCTCGCTGGGGGTCATCAGCTCCCGGCCCAGCCGTTGGTTGTTTTGGCTATAACTTTCCGACTGGCCCCGTGTCCGGCCATCCGTCTGCATGGAGATCGTGGCCTTGCCCAGCCAGTTTTCGGATATTTCCTTGATGGTGCTGGACTCACGGCCACCCAAAAACACCACGCTGTCCATGTTGCCGAGAATGGTTTCAGCGTTCTTGTCGTAGATGGCCTTGCATTGGGCCAACTGCTGATAAAAAAGGGACAGACTGACCTCCCGGGAGCGGATCACGGCCACCAACTTTTCAAGGTTTGGCACCTGTCCCGTATTGGCCGCCTCGTCCCACAGCACCCGCACATGATGGGGCAGGCGGCCTCCGTGAACATTGTCCGCCCGTTCGCACAGAAGATTGAACATCTGCGAAAAGGCCAGCGCCACCAGAAAGTTATAGGTCTGCGTGGTGTCCGAAATGATAAAGAACACCGCCGTTTTCCGATCCCCGATGCGGTCAAGCTCCATCTCGTCATAGGACATAATCTCCCGGAGTTGGGGGATGTCAAAGGGAGCCAGCCGAGAACCGCAGGAAATCAAAATGCTTTTTGCGGTTTTGCCCGAAACGAGTTGTCAAGGACTTTTTAATCAAATTCACGAAAAAGTCACAAACAAGCGTCTTTTTATCGCATGGACGAGTTTACTTTTCCCGGCGCATAGGATATAATATAAACAGAGATAAAGAAAACTTGAGTTCTAAAGAATAGAAAGGGTGACTTGTATGAATTTGGCGAAAATCTCTGCAAACGGTCAAATCACTGTGCCGGTAGAAATCAGGCGGCAGCTTGGTCTGAAATCCGGCGATAAAATCCTGTTCTTCCAAAAGCAGAATGGAGAGATCGTTGTCAGCAACGCCTCTGCTGCGGCCATCCGAAAAGCGCAGGCGGCCTTTGCCGGAGCCGCCGAAGCGATAGGGGTATCCAGCGAGGATGATATTCAGGCGCTTGTAGATGAAGTGCGCTACGGAAAGGGACGGTAAAATGCGGATATTGGTAGATACAAACATTCTGTTTTCCGCATTGGTCTTTCCCCGTTCAAAACCGGCGCGGGCGTTGCTCTACATCGCAGACAATCACGAAATTGTCCTGTGTGACCGTAACATCGCGGAGCTGCGGGATATTCTCGGACGGAAAGCGCCGAAGTATCTCCCGGATGCCGAAGTGCTGCTGGCAGAGATGTCCTATGAGTTAATTCCTGCGGTAGACCATGCGGAAAAGCTGATACGCGACGCAAAAGACCAGCCGATCTTAAACGCGGCCATTGTGTCGGATGTGGATATTATCCTCACCGGCGATAAAGACTTTTTAAGTCTGGATATGGAACATCCAAAGTGCATGACCGTCGCACAGTTTCTCGAAAGCGAAGGCGTGGAGGATTGACCTCTGCGCCTTTTCTCCTGGCATGGAAAGGGCCGGAAGCCTGTTTGAAGGTTTCCGGCCCGCTGTGTTTACATCTGCTGTATCTCGTTTTTGAGCATACGCTTGATTTTGTCGCTCATGGTTTCGGTGCTGGTCTGGCTGAAATGGACGCGCACCTTGTAGGTGGTCTTGCCGATTTTCTTTACCAGCGCGGGGGCGTCCTCCGGCGCTCTGGCCGGAGTGGTGTCTGCGGTCTGCATGGTACGGGTTTCTTCGCTCATGGCGCTCCTTTCTCCGGGCGGGGCTGCGCCGTCCGGCAAAACAATCAGTCGCTCTTACGGTTCACAATGTCTTTCGCCGCCTGCTTGGTGGCCCCGGCGTTTTCCTCTCGGAAGTTTTTCCCGGCAAAGAGGATCGGGGCGCACCGTTCCAGGATACGGTCATAGATACGGGCGTGGGCCAGGTCGGGCGGGTTCTTGAGTTCGGCCAGTTTCAGGTTGGTGGTGATTATCATGGGCCTGCGGCTGCGGTAGCGGCTGTCAATGACGAAAAACATCTGCTCCATCGCATACTCGGTACTGCGCTCCACACCCAAATCGTCAATGATGAGCAGGTCGTATTCGTCAAAGCTGGCGATAAAGTCGGCCCTGTCCTCGGAAAACATCCCGGTCAGGCGGTTCAGGATAGTGGGAAAGTTCGTCATCAGCACCGGCACATCCCGGTCAAGCAGGGCGTTGGCGATACAACCTGCGAAAAAGGACTTGCCGGTTCCCACATCCCCGAACAGCAACAGGCCGGTGTTGTTTTTGTATGCCTCCTTCCAGTTCTCCACATAGGCGCGGGCCTTGTCCATCAGGGGATTTTGGCCGTTGTCGTTGGCAAAGGTGTAGTCGTACAGATAGCGGTCTTGCAGGCCCTGGGCCTTCCGGCGCTTGATACGCTCCATGCGGCGCTGCCGTTCCTCGGCGGCCTTGCGCTG
>OJJT01000173.1_pt1 | contig 44875 bp, 54 predicted proteins | sample 1596281 | NCBI WGS metagenome assembly OJJT01 (sample SAMEA4350145, study PRJEB24818) | metagenome | biome: human; feature: gut; material: faeces | place: Denmark | collected 2013-09
AGTAAGCAGCATCTTTTATCAGGTAGTCGAGTAGATTCGGTATTTTTTTTTTTTTTTTTATTTGTATTTTTTTTTCAAGCAGAAGACGGCATACGAGATTTCTGCCTGTCTCGTGGGCTCGGAGATGTGTATAAGAGACAGGCCCCACCCAACATCACATTTATCGCAGCGGGCGGTCTGCTGCTGATTTAAGGGCTGGCAAATAAAAAGGACCGACTGCTGGCACAGTCGGTCAAAGGAGTTGATAGTCAAAAGGCATACACACATATCAACACCTATAGTATAGGCGTTGAGCAAGAAAAAGTCAAGGCATACGGACAATCCGGCCTTGCGTAATTCTTAATGAGGTGAACGAAATGAAGAAAGAACTGACCACCGTGATCATGGTTATGGTGGATGGCAAGGTTAAGCCCTTGGAGGACTTGACGGAAGAAGAACACAGCCGCATGCTGGCGGCGATGGCGCACCGGCTCACAGAGAGCATGAGCGACTACTACGCCCAGCACCCGGACGAGGTTAAGGAGTTGGCGAAGATATGAGAGAAAAAGAAGGGTTCCGGGACAACCTGGAACGAATTGACGCGGCGTTCCCCGGGCGGGAAATGCTGAATGTCAGCGAGGTGTCCCGCTTTACCGGCTTGGACCGTGGCAAAGTGGGTGCTGACTGGCAGGAACACTTTTGCCGTGTGGGAAGAAGTAAGTACATGAGCAAGGTGACCCTTGCCCGGCTGCTGAGTTAGGAGGACGGTATGACGAAACGAGAAAAGGCGGGGATAGTGCTGGTGATCACCGGCTTTCTGCTGGTACTGCTTGGCTGCTGTATGGTGGCGGATAATCCGTACTGGTGGGTGTCCGTGGCGATCAGCGGTGCCGGATGTGGATTAATCGCCCTGGCAGTGTTCGTACTGCCCAAGGACGAGGACGAGCCCCGGCAGGACAAGCAGCTGATGGTTGAAGATGATAAGGATAGAGTGGTGCTGCTGGCGCCGCTGACAGATTTTGATGTGGTGTATCTACGCGCCTTAAAACTGGGAAAGGACAATGAAGATGAGTGAATATATTGATCTGGTGATTTTAACCAACGGCAATGTGTGCCGGGCCCCCGGGTTCAGCGATATACAGCCCGGTTACAGAGTGGCCGTGCAGGGCTGTACATACGATGTGCTGGAGGCGGTGGCTGTACCTGTGAGCGAGGCTCTGCTGACGCTGCCTAAGGCGTATGGGTTTGTTCGCCCGCTGGAGTATGACGAGGACGAGCAGGAGGAGAATGCCGATGTATGACAAGGAGGCGGGCGTGATCGCCTGTGACAGCTGCGACATTGCCATTGAGGGTTATGGCTTCTCCATCGGTGCGGGCAACGATGAGCCCAGCGGCAGCTACTGCTGGGAATGTGCTTGCGAGAAGCTGGAGCAGCTGCTGGACGAGAGCAACAAGGAAGCGACCATTGTGCGGAGAAGCGAAAACTGGCTTCGCAGCTGCTACGACCTGGGGGTGATCTGATGACCAGCGCAGAGATGGACAAGTTTGTGCAGGACTACGGCTTTTGCCCCCAAGACTGCGACCCGGAGGCGCGGGCAGAGGCCCGCATTGTACTGAATATAGACAAAGGAGAACGATATGGCGACACTGTATGAACTGACCGGCCAGGCAGCCCAGCTGATGGAGCTGCTGGAAGCCGGAGAGATTGACGAACAGACGGTCCAGGACACACTGGACAGCATGATGGTGCCGGAGAAGCTGGAGGACTACGGTATGGTGATCCGGCAGCTGACGGCGGATGTGGAGGACTACAAGCGAGAAAAGGACTTCTTCGCTGAAAAACAGAAGCGGGCGGACAACGCCATTAAGCGGATGAAAAAGACACTGGCACAGTACCTGGCTGCCACCCAGCAGGATAAGGTGCAGGCCGGACGGTTCGTGCTGACCAGTACATCGAGCAAGTCGGTGGATGTGTTCAATCTGGCAGCGGTGCCGGCAGAATACATGCAGCCCCAGCCGCCCAAGGTGGACAAGCAGTCTATCCGCAATGCTCTGTTGGCGGGGGAGACGGTAGCCGGTGCGGCGTTGATTGAGACCCCCGGCTGCGTGATCAAGTGAGGTGAATGGAATGGAGAACATGAAGATATATGAGGCGGTGCGCAAGGTTCCAGACAGCGCCAAGAAGAACATTAGCGCAGGCCGCTTGAAGGGCATGACTGATATTAACCCAATGTGGCGTATCAAGGCACTGACGGAGCAGTTTGGCCCTTGTGGTATCGGTTGGAAGGTCGAAGTCAGCCGCACATGGCAAGATCTGGGTGCGGATGGCGTGGTGACTGTGTATGTGCAACTGCTGCTCTATGTGAAGTACAACGATGAATGGAGCGCCCCTATTCCGGGTATTGGCGGTTCCTCGTTGGTGGCTAAGGAGAGTAAAGGCCTGTACACCTCCGATGAGTGCTACAAGATGGCTTATACGGACGCTCTGTCTGTGTGCTGCAAGATGTTAGGGTTCGGTGCAGATGTGTACTGGGCAGCTGATCGGACAAAGTACCAGCAGGTGCAGCCCCAGGACGCGAAGAAAGAACAGGCACGGCAGCAGGCAGCGGAGAAGATCAGCCCGGATCAGGTGGCCGTGCTGAAAGATAACGCACAAAATGAGCGGGTCAAAAAGGCCTTGGCCTATTACAAGGTGAGCCGTATTGAAGATCTGACCCGGCAGCAAGCTGATAAGATCTTCATGAAGTTAGGTCTATAAGATGAAAATCGAATTCAAAAAAGCTGACCTGGTGCCCACTATGGCCAAGGTGGGGGCGTTCATAGGCTCCCTGGCAGAGCAAAAGGACTATGTGCTGGAGATTAAGCCAAAGCCGAAACGCCGGAGCCTGGATGCCAACGCCTACATGTGGGCATTGATCGGCAAGCTGCAAGCGGAGTTGGCTAAGAATGACCCGCAGATCACCAAGGACGAGATTTACCAGGGCTATGTGCGGCAGTATGGCAAGTCTGTGGACTACCAACTGCCGGACAGTGCCGTGAATGCCATGACGAAATCATGGGGTAGGAACGGCCTGGGCTGGACAGCGGAGAAAGTGGACGATGGGATCTATCCGCGCACCTCGCTGGTGCGGTTCTATTACGGCACAAGTTGCTACGGAACGAAGCGCATGGCCCGGCTCATAGACGCCGTGGTGCAGGACTGCAAAGCACTGGGCATTGAGACTATGCCGCCGGCGGAGCTGGCGCAGCTGATGTCTGCTTGGGAGGAACGAAAACAGTGAAGAAGAGCATTATTCAGCCGGAAGAGCAGCGACAGTGCTACCTGTGCGGCTCTGTGCGGGCTCTGGAGCGACACCATGTATTCGGGGCATATAACAGACGGAAAAGCGAGAAATACGGCTTGACGGTGCTCCTGTGCCATAATTGCCACAACGAGCCGCCGAGAGGCGCACACCACTGCAAGCAGACGATGGACTATTTACATCGGGTGGGGCAGCAGGCATTTGAAGCTGCCTACCCGGACAAGGATTTTATATCTATTTTTGGGAGGAATTATCTATGATTAACAGTGTTGTAATTATGGGTCGACTGACCTACGAACCGGAACTGAGAGCCACGCCCAGCGGCGTCTCCGTTGTGCGCTTTCAGGTGGCTGTGGACCGCAGCTATCAGAAGGCAGGCGAGGAACGCAAGACGGACTTTATTGATGTGACCGCCTGGCGCCAAACTGCGGAATTCGTATCTAAGTATTTCCATAAAGGCTCCATGATCGCTGTGGAGGGCTCTATCCAGACGGATAACTTCACCGATAAGGACGGAAACAAGAGAAAGAGCGTACAGGTCGTTGCCAACCAGGCATCCTTCTGCGGCTCAAAGGCAGAGAGTGGCGCGCAGACTGCAGCACCCGCACCGGACGCAGAGTTTGAGCCGATTGATAATGATGACGACCTGCCGTTTTAAGGAGAGCCTATGCAAGGATGGATCAAGGTGCACCGAAAGATTACGGAGCACTGGCTATATTCTGCGGAGCCCTACGACAAATTCCATGCCTGGATGGACCTTCTGCTGCTGTGCAATCGCTCACCTGCAAAGATGATGATTGATGGCAAGCTGATGGATGTGGACAGTGGCGAGCTGGTCACCTCCATTCGCTTTTTGTGCGATCGGTGGAAGTGGAGTAACACGAAAGTTAAGCGTTACTTGGATACACTTCAAGCTGACGGAATGTTGTCAGTAAAAAGCGACAGTAAAAAGACACGGCTTAGAGTGCTTCACTACGCCAAATATCAAGCATACGCAAATGCAAAAAGCGACACAGAAACGACACAGGAACGACACAGAAGCGACACTGAAACGCCGCAGAAACACACAAACAAGAATGTAGAAGAATGTAGAAGAAATACAGGAGAATGGAGAGAGCGCGCGAACGCGTGCACGCCCGCAAAATTATATGGCGAGTTTAAGAATGTTCGATTAACCGATGAGGAGTTTGCCAAGCTGAAAAAGCAATTCCCACTTGACTGGCAGCGGCTTATCAAGAACTTGTCTTTCCACATTCACAACACACACAAGACCTATTACGACCACTTCTCTGTTTTGCAGAAGTGGGGCGCAGAGGACAGGAAGAACAGCGGGGCGTTGCAAAGCCCGCCGTCTTACGACCTGGAGCAGATCAAGCGGGACACCATGAACAACACAGACATCAAGTTTTAGGAGGAGCCTATGAAATTAAACAAACTGACACCACGGCAGGCGCTGATCTATGACGCACTGATCCCGCCCGGCATGCCGGTGAGGGGCAAAGACCTGGCACGGCGGACGCGCATTAGCGAGCGGGACCTGAGATCGGAGCGTAAGGCCATGCAGGAACAAGGTGTGCCGATTGTAACCGGTGACTTTGGGTACATGCTGGTGGATGAGAACAATCCGGAGCCGCTGCTGCGGTACGCCAAGCGGCTGAACGCTCACGGAGATGAAGAATTGGCCACGGCAGCAATGGCCCAGCAGATTTATGAAAGGCTGGTGACAGCAAGATGATTGTACGATTGACGATACCGGGAGAGCCCCAGGGCAAGGGTCGGCACCGGGCTGTGCGCCGGGGTGACCATATTGCTACATATACGCCCAGGAAGACCAAGGACTACGAGGACGAGGCGCGGTTCTGTTACCGGCAGGAATATGGAGATCTGATGGCCTTCGCTGTGGACGAGCCGGTCAGTGCAACGATCATTGCGGCGTTTGGCATTCCTAAGAGCGCCAGCAAAAAGCGCAAGGTGGAGATGATGGCAGGCAATGTGCTGCCCACCAAAAAGCCGGACACGGACAACATCGCCAAGATCATGCTGGATGCATTGAACGGCCTGGCCTACCCGGACGACAAGCAGGTTGTGGAGCTGCAAGTGCTCAAGACCTATGACTTGGAGGGTTATGTGGAGGTCGAGCTGCGGAACTGGAGGACACGGACAGATGGCTGAACAATGTGCATTCTATGTGCGCTGTGATCGCTGCCAGTATGGCCGCAACCTGGGCAGCAATGAATACGGCTGCCGCAAACACCTGGCACCTGACGGTAAGACGATACACAGGGGGCAGTACAGCTGCGAGAATGGAAGGGAGAAAGAATGGCAAAAAACAAAATAACGCACGAATGGAATGAAGATGGCACGGCAATCATCTTCACCGGAAGTCAGAGGCAGCCAACGCTGACGGAAATTCACAATTACGCCACTGACGCAATCAGAAAAGGGACCTTGCCGGTGATGGAGGGCTTGTATGTAACAACTTGCAAATTCGGTGGCGACTGGACCCCGCCGGAGTACGCACGCAGTGTAATGTTAGTCGAATTCGGCGAAGACTGCCCAATCTGCGGTAAGCCGTTTGTGCTGGACACGGACTTTTGCCCGGTTTGTCACAAGAAGTGGAATGAAGATTGAAAGGAGAAAAATAATGACTCGCGAAGAAAGAAAACCGACCGGTCTGCTGCACTCAGCAGATGAACTCAAACAGCTCATTGTAGAAAACCCGGATTTGCCTATTTTGGTTTTTGCTGGGGATAACGCAAACACAGGCGACTATACCTATATGAGCTGCAACTATGTAAGCGCAAAAAAGGGAGAATTCCTTGACTGCGACCAGCAAATTGACGAATGTAGGTGCTACACGGACAGAGATGATTTTGAAGATGATGTCTATACTGTTCTCGAAGGAGAAGAGCGGTATGATGACTTATCGGACGAAGAGTTTGATTCTGTCGTAAAACAAAAGATCACTGAGTACGATGCGTTCTGGAAACCATGTATCATCTTGTATGTAGACCATGTGGACCATTAAGGAGAGAAATATGCGTATTCCAAAATACATTGACGAAGCGTTACGGAAACGAGCAAATGCGGCCTTCAGATTTCTGCAATATGATGATGTTGTTTCCGAATTTATCGAACAGCACAATATTGATGTCAACTCTGAAGATTATGGCGGTGGTGTTGAGTCCATTACCAATCCGTATGAAAGTGAAAACGCTGTGCGAGAAGCTATTTTAGCACATAAAAAATAACAAGGAGAAAAGAATGACGAATTATGAAAAAATTAAAAATATGAGCGTTTATGAATTGGCGAAATTTATAAATGGCAGCATATTAAGTAACCTGTGCAATTATTGCATTTACAAAGAAGACGTGTGTAATGCCGGCCTTTGCCTTGAAAATAGTGATATTGCTGTAATTGCAGAATGGCTTAAAAGCGAGGCGGAAGAATGACAATACAAAAAGCACTTGAAATAATCAAGAACGAAATGCCGCACGAAAGCGGTATAATCAATAAGGCTTTGAATACGGTCGAAAATGCTGTAGAAAAGCAGATACCGAAAAATCCAGACCTTATCGGCGACGGCTATGACGATAATGGCAATTTGATTTACGATACTTGGACTTGCCCTTGTTGTGAAGCACAATACGAACTTGATTATGATGATTATAAATTCTGCCCTGAATGCGGACAGGCTTTAGATTGGAATGATTTGAAAGGAGAAACGAAATGAAGAAAGCAATGTTGAGCCAGCCGATGGCTGGAAAGAGTGAGGCGGAGATTATCGCTACAAGAGAGCAAGTAATCCGGGTGTTGAAGGAAAGAGGCTACGAAGTCGTAAACACGCTGTTCACTGACGAGTGGTATAGCGACAAAGCAATGGAAGAGCGAGGCGTAGTCAACATCCCGCTGTGCTTCCTTGCCAAGTCGCTGGAGAATATGAGCAAGTGCCACGCTGCTTACTTCTGCCGTGGCTGGAAACAGGCAAGGGGTTGTCAGATTGAACACGCCGCAGCGGTGGCCTATGGATTGGAAATTATCTATGAGGAGGACGACGAATGAACATTCAATTGGACGAGCAGGCGTTAATGCCTGTACGAGCACACAACACGGACGCAGGGCTTGATCTGCTATCACCGGTGGACACGGTAATTCCGGCACACGGAGCGGTGACCATTGACACCGGGGTACATATTGAGTTGCCGCCAAATACCGCAGGCTTTCTCAAATCCAAGAGCGGACTGAATGTGAAGTATGGCATTACCAGCGAGGGCGTGATTGATGTTGGCTACACTGGCAGCATTGCCGTCAAGCTGTACAACCACAGTGGTATGGATTACACCGTGCGCTGTGGGGACAAGATCAGCCAGCTGGTGGTAGTCAAGATCGACACGCCGGAGCTGGTGCTGGTGGACAAGCTGGAAGACACCGAACGCGGAAATGGCGGGTTCGGGAGCACAGGGAGGTGAGCAGGATGTGTACAGCAGAGCAAATTAGTAGGATGACAAGACGAGCTATTAAAAGTCGATATGATCGACAACGAGCTGTTGTTATGGAACAACTCAATAAGCTTCCCTTGAGCGGCAAGAGAAAGTATAAGTGCTACATCCTGCTTCGTGAGTTGGGGTTTGCTGTATCTTGTGTGATATTTGAGAACCAGATTGATGGAGCGCAGCTTTGCATTATTCGTGATGGGATCTGTCATATTTTCTTTGACGAGAAGAAGCCGTTAAATATTGCATTTCCAATAGATGCCAGGCAGAGCGAAGCCAAAACACCTAAAAGCAAGGAGGCAACCAATGTCAAAGTCAAAGCAGAAAAGCTACGGAGATGCCAAGGTTATCTGTCCTTACTATGACAGCCAGGAGGCGGTACAGATCAATTGCGCAGCGGTTGTGTATGATAGTTCCGGTCTGAGGGTGGTGTTTCGGTCCAAAGCAAAAAAAGACGAACACATGCGGTCATTCTGTGCTTCTTACTGTTGGAAAGGCTGTCCACTGGCACAGCTGCATACAGAGCCGTAAAGCGGATGAAGTTATTTTCGCACAAAAAAGTGCGAAAATAAGAAAGCTGTGTTTTCCTTAGCTCGGGGGGGTGACGCAAGTCACCCCCTTTTTGGTATTCTAAGATCATAGTGAGGTGATCAAGTGGACTGGAATAGGGTAAGGCGTGAGTATGTCTCCGGCAGTAAGAGCCTGCGGACCCTGGCAGACGAATATCACTGTTCACAGTCCACGCTGCGTAAGAGGGCAGCTAACGAGAAGTGGACGGAGCAGAGGAACACCTACCGTGCCAAGGTGGAACAAAAATTTATGGATGTGTCTGTGGAGCGGGAAGCGAAAAGAGTGGAGCAGCTGCACAGTCTTGCGGATAAACTGATGGACAAGCTGGAGAAGGCCATAGATGAGTTGGACGAGATGTGCACCGTGGAGCAGGAAGATGGAGAATACAAGGTGGTGCGTGTGTCGGGTGTGGCCGTGGACCGTGCCGGTGCCAAACAGATCGCTGCCAGCCTGAAGGATGTAAGGGACCTGCTGAATGTGCGTGACGATCTGGACAGGCAGGAGCAGCAGGCGCGCATAGAACACCTAAAGAGCCAAAGTGATAGCGTAGCATCCGGCGTGCCGGAGGTGCAGGTGGTGTTGTCAGACGAGGTGAAGAAGTATGCCGAGTGAAGTATTGGACCTGGGCACGCCACAGCCTAAGCAGGTGGAGTTTCTGACGGACACCCACAATGTTGTTGCTTTTGGTGGCGCCAGAGGCGGTGGTAAAAGCTGGGTAGTGGACTGCAAGGCTAAGGTAATGAGCTACGCTTGTCCGGGTATTACGCAGATCATTGTGCGTAAGACTTATCCGGAGTTGACCGAAAATCATATTGTGCCACTGACCAGGGCATTGCAATGCTATCATCCGGATAGGCACCGGCGTCTGGCCGTGTACAACGACAGTAAGAAGACGATCACATTTCCTAATGGCAGTCGCATATTGTTTCGCTATTTGGAGCGAGAAAAGGACCTTGGCCGCTTCCAAGGTACGGAGTGCGATATCATGTATCTGGACGAGGCCACGCAGTTCACGGAGGATATGTTCAAGACTTTGTGGGCTTGTGTGCGTGGTACAAATAGCCATCCCAAAAGAATGTACCTTACCTGCAACCCTGGCGGTGTTGGTCACCAGTGGGTCAAGCGACTATTCATTGATCGGGTGTACGATGAGAACGAGAACCCGGAGGATTATTCGTTCATACAGTCCCTGGTGACAGACAACAAAATACTGCTTGATAACAGCCCAAAGTACCTTCAGCAGTTGGACGCGCTGCCTGCCAAGGTACGCCAGGCATGGCGGTATGGTGACTGGAATGTGTTTTCCGGCCAGTTCTTCGAGGAATGGCGGAATAACCCGGACCACTATACAGACCGTAGGTGGACCCATGTGATAGATCCGTTTGATATTCCTGCCGACTGGAAGGTGTATCGCTCGTTCGACTGGGGGTACAGCAAGCCATTTTCTTGTGGTTGGTGGGCTCAGGGATATGATGGTGTGGTGTACCGCATTAAGGAATGGTATGGCTGCACTTCACCGAACGAGGGAATGAAACTGCCGGCGGATATCGTGTTCCAGAAGATCAGAGAGATAGAAACGCATGACCCGCTGCTGGCGGGCCGACATATTACCGGCGTAGCAGACCCTGCTATCTTCGCCAAGGATGATGGGTATTCCATTGCGGAGACGGCAAACAGACACGGTGTGTACTTTGAGCGCGGCGATAACACCCGCATAGCCGGGTGGATGCAGTGCCATTACAGGCTGATGTTTGATGAGCGTGGGTACCCGATGATGTATGTGTTCAAGAATTGTAAGGACTTCATCCGGACCATTCCTATGATGATGTATGACGAACACAAGGTGGAGGACTTGAATACGGAACTTGAGGATCACGCAATGGATGAGTTCCGTTATTTTTCAATGCTGCAGAAGATACCGCCCAGGCGGAAGATACCGGCCAGAGCGCTGGCAGACGACCCTCTTGACCAAATGAAGAAAGGATATTGATTATGGCTAAACAAAAGAAAAAGCCGAGTAAGGAAGAATTTATGCAGCACGCCCAGGGGCAGACGGAGCCGCAAAAGAAGCCGGAGGATGCCGTAGCGCCAGCTTCTGATGAACGGTCTGGTGACCCGATCAAACAGGCGCAGCAGCTGGTGGACGAAATGTCAGCCGAAGAGCCGGAAGAGGAAGAACTGCACACCATTACAGAAGAAGATGTGCAGCGGGCTATGGAACTGCTGAATAAGTACATGGCTGGTAAGGCGTCCGTAGATGCCCGAGTGGTGGCCAACCAAAACTGGTGGAAGCTGCGACATTGGGGCAACTTCAAGTCAGATCACGGCAAAGAGGGTGACAAGCGCATTAAGCCGGCGTCTGCATGGCTGCATTCCTGCGTGGATAACAAGGTCGCTGACTATATGGACAATTTCCCTGAGCCAAATATTCTGCCGCAGGAAGAAGGCGACAAGGAGACAGCTAAGCAGTTATCTGCCGTGGTGCCGGTGGTGCTGGATGAGAACGGCTTTGAACAGGAGTTTGACCAGGCAGTGCACTCCAAGGTACTGAACGGTACAGGCATATACGCTGTGGTGTGGGATCAGGACAAGCTGAATGGCCTTGGCGATGTGAGCGTTAAAAAGTGCGATATCCTGAATTTTGCTTGGGAGCCTGGGATTGAGAATATCCAAGACTCGGCCAATCTGTTTCATATCACTTCTGCCAATAACGATGTACTGGTGTCTCAGTATCCGCAGCTGAAGGACCGATTATCCTCTATGCACAGTGTGATACAAACAGAGTACCAGTTTGATGATACGGTGGACAAAAGCAATCGCAGTCAGGTGGTAGACTGGTACTACAAAGTGAATGTGGACGGCAAGAATGTGGTGCACTATGTGAAGTTCTGCAATGGTGTGGTGCTGTATGCAACTGAGAATGACCCAGAACGGAAGGATACCGGGCTGTATATTGACGGCAAATATCCCTTTGTGTTTGACCCGCTGTTCCGTGTGGCCGGAAGTCCTGCCGGATATGGCTATGTGGACCTCTGTAAGGAACCGCAGGAATATATCGACAAGCTGTCCCAGGCGATGTTGGAAAACGCGATCTGGAGCTCTGTGCCGCGCTATTTGGTGCGTGACGATGGCGAGATCAATGAAGACGACTTCGCGGATACTTCCAAGCATTTCATTAAGGTGGGTAACAATGTGGGCCAGGACACCTATGCGCCAATTGTGATCAATGGCATAGACGGCAACGCTTACAATGTGCTCATGCACAAGATTGACGAGATGAAGGAGACCAGCGGCAACCGTGATGTGTCCAGCGGCGGTACAAGCAGCGGGGTAACGGCAGCCAGTGCAATCAGCGCTATGCAGGAAGCTGGGAGCAAGACTTCACGCTGGCAAATCAAGGGCACATACCGGGCATACAAGGAGATCATCTTGATGGTGATCGAGCGTATTCGGCAGTTCTACGATATGCCTCGTGTGTTTCGTATTACCGGCGCGGATGGATCTGTATCGTTTGAGACCTTCTCTAATCAGAATATGCAGGAGCGGCGTATCGAAACGCTGTTTCCGGACGATGAGTATTACCAGATGCCCAACTTCGATGTAGATGTATCAGCCAGCAAGGCCAGCCCTTACAGTAAACTGGCTCAAAATGAGCTGGCAGTGCAGATGTACAACCTGGGCGTGTTGAACCCGCAGAACGCAGATCAGGCACTGGCACTTCTGGATATGATGGATATTAACCACAAAGACCGCATAGTGCAGCGGGTCCAGGAAAACGGTACGATGTGGAACACCATCCAGCAGATGACCCAGGCATTGAACACCAGTAATGAGATCATCAAGCAGTTGACTGGTCAAGATCTGATGAGCGGTCAGGATATGACACCGGGTGCAATGAGCGGTGCGGCGGTGACAGACACGCAGTCGGTGGACACAACGCCGACCGCCAGCGACAGCTTAGGTAACACAGACAAATACCAGGACAACTCTCTTGCAACGCAGGCACGCAAGAGAGTAGCCACAAGCACGAGTCCGGAATAATGACTACGGTACATATTGGTGCTTGCGCCGTAGAACTGAAAGGCCACGCCGATGCGCCACGCAACGAACAGGATCATGACCTGGTATGCGCTGCTATTTCTGCCCTTACCTGCACGCTGGCGGAAGTCGTGCGTAGGGCGTATGTAGCTGGCGCTCTACTGTGTGAACCACAGATCAAGATTTCTCCGGGAAATGTGTGTATTCGTTGCGCACCGATGGCAAATGAGAGTACGGTGCTGGCAGCGTTTACCTTTTTTCGGTGCGGGATGGAAATACTGGCCGAGAGCTATCCGGGGCACATCCAAATAAGCTGAAAGGGGGGGTGACATGATCGCCCCCTCTTTTGTTATTATGCGAGTAAAGGGTTCGTCCACCTGATACGGACAGAAAGGAGTTCCTATGAGAACAGACGAATTAATGCCCATGTTGCTGCAGCTTTTCGATGGTGAGGGCGGTGCAGCAGACGGCACTGGCAGTGCGCCCGCCACGCAGAACAATACGGCAGACAATACTGCGCCCGCCACGCAGGATGGTGCTCATGAGAGCACAGCGGAAGACCTTGACAAAGAGTTTAAGGCTCTGATTAAGGACAAGTACAAAAATGCGTATCAAAAGCACATCAACGCTGCGATGCAGAAGCGGTTCCGTGCTGATGAAGCCGCACAGGCACAGTATGACAGGGTGTTGCCCCTGCTTGATATGCTGGGCGAAAAGTACGGCGCAGACGCTACGGACCCGGAGGCACTCATGCAGGCCCTGGAAGACGACAACAGCTTTTACGAGCAGGAGTCAGTTGAGAAGGGTGTGCCAATCGAGTCACTGAAGCAGATGCACAAGCTGGAGCGTGAAAACGCTGCATTCCGCCAGGAAATGCAGGAACGCGAACGGCAGAACGCAGCAGCGCAGCAGTACCAGCAGTGGCTGGACGAGAGCGAGGCGGTCAAGTCCTTGTATGGGGACGCATTTGACCTGGACACGGAACTGGCAGACCCTGAGTTTGTCTCTCTGTTAAAATGCCCCGGCATCACGCTAAAGACTGCCTTTGAAGCACGCCACCTTACCGAGCTCACCGGTGGCGCAATGCAGTTTGCCGCTCAGAGTACAGCGAAAGCCGCTGCGGACACGATCCGCTCACGCGGTCATGTGCCAAAAGAGAACGCATCTTCTACCGCTCCTGCGGTCAAGACTTCTGTCAACATTGCTGCCTTGACAAGAGAGCAGCACCAACTCATCAACAAGAAAATTGCGACAGGGGAATTGAAAACGCCGGAGGATATCAAACGATTCCTTAGCGGCAAGTAAAAACCGATCCTCTGTCAGAAACGGAGGAAACATGAATAAGAAAATGAACCTGCAGCTGTTCGATGGCACCGCTAATATGGCTGCAACGACTGACACCGGCCTTGCGGCTGAAATCAAGGAATACTATGTCAAGGAGCTGCTGGAGAACGCAACACCTAAGATGGTACATACGCAGTTCGGTCAAAAACGCAATATTCCTAAGGGCTCTGGCAAAACTATTGAGTGGCGTAAGTTCTCCCAGTTGCCCCCGGCAACGCAGCCGCTGGTGGAAGGTGTAACGCCTACAGGCACTAAGCGTACCGTTACTTCTATCAAGGGCAATGTAAGCCAGTACGGCGACTACATCAAACACACCGATATGCTGCAGACCACCGCGTTTGATAATGTGATCGTGGAGGACTGTAAGGAGCAGGGTAACCAGGCTGGTAACACTATTGATGTGGTCACCCGCAATGTACTGCAGAATTGCGGCAGCGTGTGCTTTGCTGGCGGCAAGACCACGCGAGAAAGTCTGACTGCGGACGACAAGCTGACTGTTGCCGATGTAAAGAAGATGGTGAACCGACTGAAGCGCCGGGATATCACCACCATTGACGGCTATTATGTTTGCATTATCCATCCGGATGTTGCTACGGACATCATGTTGTCTAACGAGTGGGAAGAGATGCACAAGTACGCAGATACCACAGCACTCTTTGAGGGCGAGATCGGTAAGATCGGCAAGTGCCGCTTCATTGAGACTTCTAACGCTGCCGTGTACAAGCAGACTACCGGTTCTAAGCTGGCCGTATATGGTACGCTGTTCCTGGGTGCCAATGCCTATGGCGTTACTGAACTGGAAGGCTTGGGCTTGGATTATATCGTTAAGCCTTTGGGCTATGGCGATGATCCGCTGAATCAGCGTAGTTCTACCGGTTGGAAGGCCACACATTGCTGTACCCTTCTGAACGATTACGCCATTATCAGATTCGAGAGCTGCAGCTATATGAGTGCTGATCCAGCAGTGGAAGCAAACATTACGACTGTTTAAGGAGAGTTAATCATGGCAGACAAACAAGAGACTACTGCATCCAAGTGGAAAAAGGTAACCGTTACAATTCCTATGGATATGCTTAATGGGGAAACCCACATGTTCGCTTCCGTAGGCGGCGTTGGGGATTTTCTCATTGAAAGAGGAATTCCTGTTGAGGTGCCGGAGCCGATTGCAATTATCGTCAATCAGCGTATCGACATGGAAATGCAGAATGCCAAGCTCATTCAAAAGCTGGCTGCACAGGCAGCCGGTATGTAACCGACAAAGGGCGGACGGAATATTCCGTCTGCCCTTTTTACTATGAGGAGGGAACAACAATATGACGATTGCGGAAGCAGTCAACCAGGCGGACAAGCTGTGCCCCAACACGACCTTTTCGATGAACGAAAAAATCGCCTGGCTGAATAGACTGGATAAACAAATCAAATTGGAAATTATGGACGCCAGAGAGGGCGCACCTGCCTTTGCCGGGTACACGGAGAAAACTCCGAATACCCAGGAACTGCTTGTGCCGTCTCCCTATGACGAACTTTACATACACTACTTGCAGTCCCAAATGCTGCTGTACACCGGTGACTTCAACCGATACAGCGCTGTAAATTCTGTATTCAATACAATGCTGGCCTCATTCCGTAACCAGTACAACCGCACGCACGCGGCCAAGAATGTGCCGCTGCGCTTTTAGGAGGTGCGAGTATGCAAAGACCAGTGCTTAGCAATGTGAGCAACAACCGAGAGATGATCTCCACATTCCTGGGCTATAACCACCGAGTTGTGCAGCAGGCTGGCGAGTTCTTTAATACCGAGAATATCACATTGGACGATTACCCTATGCTGTCCAACCGCGCACCGATGAACCGGTACAAATACCCTCTTTTTGACAATAGCTTTTTGTGTGATTTGTATGATGGACCGGAAACGAGTGATTCGCAACGAGCAAAAAATCGTATAGGTATTTTCAATGATCGATATGTGCATAGGGAGTTTACATATCACGGATATAACGATGACGGTGGCGCTGTCATGTATTCCGCGCGTGGAGTTCATCGCGAGTTCAACATGCGCATCTATGTGGATTTTAAAAGTAAACTGACAGAAAAGGTCAGAGTGAAAATATGTGACGGAAGAACCATAAATTCTGAGTGCTTTGGTTTAGAGTTTATGCGTAGATATGTGGCACCGTATTATTACAAATGGCCTATCAAAAGCATTTCCATTAACAAGCAGACGAACGATGAGATAATAAATACCTTTCAAGAACCAAATTATATTTATGATTTGGATTCAAGCGAGAATGTGTATTTGGACATAGCGTTTGTTGGGGAGGAGATTCACGAAGTTGCAGAGCAGCCAAAGTTTGGCACTGACAATATCAAAAAGCAATACCAAAGAATGGAAGACAAACTTGAAGAAGACCTAAAGCCTGTAATTGATGGAATAAAGTCAGCAGATGCCTCTTGTGTGCTTTATATTGATAAGGCTGCTTCAGGCGACAATGTTGGTTGTATGATTAAGAACGGTATGATGACTTCTGTATTTAACGATGTTCTGTACTACCAAGGCAATCATTATAGTTTGCGTGGGAATATACCGGATTTGGCTGCTGTGAATGGCAAATTGCAGTTGTTAAACTTCGGTACGAAAATCCTAATCTTCCCATACGGATTGTATTTTGACACGGAAGAACCGGACAAGGGTGTGCTGCCGCTGGCGTTTAACAAGACGACGGATACTTATTTCGGCTGCGATATGTGCAGTGCGGACGGTGCTCAGTATACGCGGTTGATATATAGCGCTGCAAAGCCTGCCGGTGCTGCTATAGGTACTTGCGTTGTGCGGTCAAACGGTGACCTAATGGCCGTGCGAGGCAGTGGCGAGTTCAATACGCTTGCGGCTGCCAGCGCGTGGAAGCGGCAGGATAAAGACCCTGGCACAAAAGGCAATGACTATTGGCTGGATACCACCGGGACAACAGGTAGCGGACTTAAAAAATTTAGTCAGGGTACGCTATACAAAAATGAAGATGGTGCTTGGGTGGCAGTCGATAATGTGCTGTTTTCAAATACTCGGTTCTACGCATACTGGGTAGATACCACTAACGATGATGCACCTGTGTTCAAGGCTTATTCTGCCACAGCAGACGATTGGATCGCGGTTCCGGTGACCTATGTGCTTGTGGATACGACAGATATCAAAGACGATATACTTGCTTCCGTTAAGGCAGGTGATACGGTCAAGTTCTCGGTGTCTGCAGGCAAGAGTGTGTTCGTTACCGAATGGGCGAATGTACATTCTGTAGCCGATGACGGCAGCCGGCTGATTGTTAAGGGCCTTCGGCGTGCTATTGATTCCACATATCACTGTCCAAACAGAATAGAAAAAGTGCTTCCGGAATTTGACTTTGTCACTGTAGCACAAAACCGCGTGTGGGGCTGCAAGTACGGCAAAGATTCCGCAGGTAAGCATATTAACCAAATCTACGCCAGCAAGCTGGGCGATCCGACCAACTGGTATTGCTTCGAGAATACAGCATCTGACTCTTACGCATTGTCCCTGGGCGATGACGAGCCGTTTACCGGCGCAGTGTCCTTAAACGATATGCCGTACTTCTTCAAACAGAATAAGATCTATGGCATTTACGGCGGCTATCCGGCGGCATACCAACGCATTGCCATTGAAGATCGCGGCGTTGAAAATGACTGCTCCGGCTCATTGGCGGTGCTGAATGGAGCAGTATTCTATAAGTCGCTGGACGGCGTGTGTGTATTTGATGGCAGCACGGTGACCAACATTTCCGCTGCCCTGGGTAACACACGATACACAGAAGCCAACGCCGGAAGTTCCCTTGGCAAGTATTATATTTCCATGAAGAACGAGACGGACGGCGGCTACGAGACCTTTGTCTATGACCTGAATACCGGCCTGTGGGTGCGTCTGAACGGAATGCGGTATCTGCACTTTATCACGGATTACACCGGGTCGGTCTATGCAATGGACCCGAACTGTATTTTCCATGAGCTTGGCCGACACAACGAGACCGCTTTGTCCGGACTGGAACTGTACAAAACGGAAGACAAGGTGGAATGGTACGCGGAGACCGGTGCCATAGACTTTTCGTACCCGGATAAGAAGATCGTCAGCCGTATTAACCTGCGGGCTAAGATTGCGCTGGGCGCTGTGCTCAAAGCGTTTATTCAGTACGACAGCAGCGGGCAGTGGATCCAAATGGGTGTGTTGACCGGTAATGGTACACCGAAGACGGAAGTATTGAATATCGTTCCGCAAGCCTGTGATCACTATGCGCTGCGGTTGGAAGGCTGCGGAGATGTTCGGGTGATCAGTATTGCAAACACAATGACTTTAGGGAGTGACTTATGACTTTTAACATTGGCAAGCCGTCTGACGGCGTAACGGATGGTCAGCGGATACAGCGTCTGTATCTGTACCTGAACCAGATGGCAGATAAGTTGAACTATGCGCTGAACAACATGGATGAACAAAACCTGACGCGGACTTTTTTGGCGTCATTAACCAATGGCGGAGACAGCGATCAGCAGAGTGCCAAAGGCCTGAAAACGGAGCAGGTGGACGAGATGATCCGGGACGGTCGGTCATCCGCTCTACTGTTCAGCGGGGGTACCGCAAAGGCTGGCGATACGATCACTCTGGATGACAGCGTGGACAACTACCGCTTTCTGCTTATCCGCTTTAGCAATAGCTGGATGCACGCCCTGTGCCCTATTCTGGACGGAGACCGTAGTTGCACTGCCGTTCGCGGATCGCATACGAACATTAGCGCAACAGACAGTTTTACTGTGTGGTCCGTGGACGGCGACTATGCAGGAAATACGGTGACGATTGACAGCTGCTATTCTGCCAATGTGAAAAGCGGCAGCGTGAAGATCACAGCACGAACAATATCGTATATATGGGGGATCAGATAAATGGCAAAGAGCAAACCGAAGAAAAGCAAGCCCAAACAGACGGCTGCGCAAAAGAACCTAAGCAGCTGGACAAAAGCAGTCAATAAGTATAGCGGCGGATGGACCAATTCCAAGGACTATAAAGCACTGATGAAGTCCAAGGAAAAGAAGGACATGGACGCCAGTGTCAAAGGCTACAATTCTCTGTTAAACGGCGGCTATGGCGGATATGCCAAGGCAAATGGCCTGACGGACTATACCGCCCGGCTGCAAAATATGTTGGGTGGCATCCTAAAGTCAAAGTTTTCTTATGACGCAGACAATGACGCTGCATACCAGGCCTATAAGGCACAGTACCAGGCGCAGGGCCGTAATGATATGCTGGACACTATGGGCCAGATGGCGTCAGCAACAGGTGGCTATGCCTCCTCTGCGGCGACTACGGCGGGTAATGCTGCCAACCAGGCACAGTTAAACAATCTGTCTAATATACAGTCGCAGCTTTTATCCCTGGCATATCAAAAGTATGACCAACAGCAGCAAGGTAAGCAGAACGCCTATGACCTTCTTGATAGTGTGAATCAGCAGCAGTATGGGCGGTATCAGGACGCTGTGGGCAACGCCTATAACAAGATGGATTACAACACGAATCGGTTCAATACTTCCTATTCCAACGGTTACACGAAATGGAACGATGATCGCAGCTTTGCCTCCGGTCAACAGCAGTATTACGGCAACCTGAACGAGAGCCAGCAGGCACGCAAACAGGAAAGGGCTATTGCCGATCGGAACAACAAACTGCAGCGGAAAATTCTTAACAAGAAGTAAGGAGGGATTGGATGAGTTACAGTTCTAAGACCAGAAAAGCGCTTGGCAAGGTGAAACAGTCTGCGGCAACCAAAAATGCACAGAAAAACAGGAACGACTATGACAAGAAACTCAGCGCAATTGGCCCTTACCGTAACGGTACATTCGCTAAGATGGTAGAGGGTGCGGTGGATGATATTCTCAATCGCCGTGCCCAGTCTTCCAATTTCGGCAACGCTGATGTGTTCGGCGATTATGCCAGAGACTATGCGGCGCTTTCTAAGCTGGCAGCAGCGGACACGCAGACTAACGCAGAAGAGAATATGGCCGGTGGCTATGACACGGACTACACCGTGCCTGCTGCCCAGCAGAGCTATATGAACGGATTGGCCGGTCAGAATGAGGACTTGCTGTCCAAACTGTCTACGGCAAACCAAATCCGCTCCGGGGAAATGGAGAATAAAGCCGCCGGTGGGCAGCGAGCCAACGAGGCCGGCGCGTTTGATTACCAAAAGTACCAGGACAAGGTGGAAGCTCTACAAAACGCACGCTCTCTGTGGGACGCAGCGGTGGAAAAGACCGGTGCGGTAGATAGCCAGGCATACAGTGATAACCTGTCCTTCCTTAGCGATATGGCTAAATACGAGGGCAACTTGGGTGAGAGCAAGGCGGACAGAGCACTCTCCAAGTGGAAGGCTGATCAGGATTACCAGCTGGATGTACTGCAGTGGAAACGGCAGCAGGAGGAAGCTGCCAAGGCTGCAAAGGCTGCCAAGGCCGCAAGGGCTGCACGCTCTTCTCGCTCTTCCAGATCCAGTGGACGCGGTGGCTACGGTGCTGGTTTTGACACTGGCGGTAAGAGAAAAAATAAGGTGAAGCTGGAATATCATGGCGTACCAAAAAGTGAGATACTCGCTTTGGGGTATGGCCCAATCAGCGAGGCAAAATTCGACGACCTCATTGATAGCAAGGATGTGCTGATCACAAAGGATAAAAACGGTAATCTGCATGTAAAAAAACGCAATGTGAGCATACCGCCCAATCCCGGGAAGCCGAACTTTAGTTTGGGTACAAAACTGTTTTGAATGGCGAGGAAAAACTATGGATATTAGAAAAAGCAAAAATTTTGCCAAAGTGGTACAGCATTCTGGTGCGGCTGAGCGCGTTGCTGAAGATACAAGGAAAAATTCAAGTTATTACAATCCTAAAAAGAAAAAGTACGAGTACAACGATCCGGACGCGGAAATTGCTGATGTATTGGCCCGCAATAGCTATAGGCGTAATGAAGTGCCTGAATATCATCAGCAGACGCCGGAGGAGAGCCTTGCACAGCGGCGCCAAATTATCCGTGCGGCCGATGATCGGAGCGATCTTGAACGCTTGCAGGATGAGCGCAGGTCCTATGCACGGCAGTATGGTGGTCAAACACGCAACACCATAGACAAGCTGATTGGTATCGCATTGGAGCGGACGGATAGCGAGCGCGCCGCAAAAATGCAGGAAGAAGCCAATCGGCACATGGCTGCGCTGGATGAATATGATAAGAAGATACAGGAGATGGAGGAGTACGAGCGGCGACAAAAAATCGTCGACAAATATTCGGATATTCCTAATCAAAAAGATTATGTTGCCAAGTCAAAGCAGATCGACAAGTCCAATCAGGACAGCGTGTATCGTGCTGTTAATGGACTGTCAGAGTCCGTTGGAAGTGCCGTGGCACCGGTTGGCGCGAGCGGTATCGCCTTTTGGGGCAACCGCATGAACAAGGCGATGGACGATACCAAATACAATCAGATGACAGACGAGCAGCGCGGGGTGTTCAATTATCTGTACAACACAGATGGTGCTGAAGCAGCGCACGAGTATCTTTCAGCCATCAATAAAGACCTTGAACGAAAAGCAACGGACGCCACCGTTCTGTCTCAGAGAAAAATGGCTCAAGACGGCGTAACAGGAGCAATTCTTGCAAATGCTGCGACAGTCGGTGAAAATTTGATGAATGCACCCGGATATATTGTGGACGCTGCCGCCAAAGCCGTTGGTGGCAGCGTAGGCGATACATACGACCTGGCTAACCTTGCCGGCAAGATGTCTTCTGATACACGAAAGACAACCGGTGAAACCATTGCAAAGCAGGATTTTTGGAAAGATAAGAATACAAGTCAGGGAAATATCGGCACATGGATTTATGATACCGGTATGTCCATGGCAGACTCTGTCGCTTCTATGGCTGTAGGTCAGGGACTTGGAATTAAACTCCCAGTCAAGGGCAGTTCAAGTAAGGTGCTAAATAGCGCTAAAAAGATTGCCGCGAACGCATCTTCCTTGATTATGGCTTCACAAATGGCAACGCAGACAGTTACAGATATGAAAGAGCAGGGCTTTTCTGACGATCGTGCGCTGGGCGTAGGTGCACTGTATGGCGCGGTTGAATATATCTCAGAAAAACTCGGCTTAGGTGCGATCCTCGGTGCCGGTGGCAATGTGTTTGCACGCCTTGCAAAGAGTTTTGCGGCAGAGGGTTCAGAAGAAGTAGCCAGTAATATCCTTGATCGCATTGTCGATACACTGGCAAACGGCAACCAAAGCAAAATGATGGCTGCTTTTGATGAATGCCGTGCCCAGGGATTGAGCAATTCCCAGGCGCTTGCCAAAGTCGTGTCTATGGCCGGTCAAGAAGATTTATCAGCTTTCTTAGCCGGTGGCCTGTCCGGTATGGCGATGAGCGGCGCAAACGAAGCAATCATGTCCGGAGAACGGCATTTGCAGCAGGATATTTATGGCAAGAATTTGCGCCGCAGCGGGAATGCTGGAGAGTTGATTGACGCCGGGCTGACAGCAGATAAGAATTCTAAGTTGTATCGCATTGCCGCCGAGCTGGCTGATGCAGAGGATAGCGGAAAAACTATATCCAAGCGGCAGCTTGGAAAGCTGGCTATGGAAATGCAGACCAGCGATGATGCTGCGACTACGCAGGCTCAAAAGACCGTGCTGGAGGACGCTGTGCGCCAACGGCTGCAAGACAGCGGCGTTAAGAATGTGGATAAGGCCACCAGTCGCTTTGTGAGCAGCTATTTTGACGGCGAAGGGAAGATTAAAGGGGACAAGACCACAAAGGCCCTGTACGCCGAGCTGCAGGGCAATAGCACTGACTGGGCACAATCCACTACCCGCAGTATGGCCTATGAAATGCTGCGTGGCGGTTCTTCCGCTGCATATATGAATGAACTGCTTGTAAACCCAAAGGCAAAAGGGTATAATGAGTTCAAGGACACCTATGGTGGTATCACTGAGGCTAAAATTGCCCAGTTGGAGCAGGAACGCTTAGAACAAGAACCTGCCGAACAGAGAGAGACTGAGCACGGCTCTGCGGACACGAGTTATAATGCGCTGGTCACTGAAGCTGCCACGCCGGTGGATTTGCAGCGGGCAGAGCCTGTGCCGGAGAGCCAGGTGAAAGGCGTTCTTAAGGTCCAGGACGGCCATACCGTGGTCGAGCTGCAAGACGGTACAAAGACCACTACGGATTATTTGCAGTTCAACAACCCCAACACCAAGGCGGTTTACAAGAGCGCTGCCAAGTTTGGCTCCCTGGGCGCTTATGCACTGGTGAAAAATTACGACAGCAAGGTCAACCCTTATTCCTATCTGCACGCGGCGGAGAGCTTTTACAACGCCGGTGCGTCAGGCAAGATTACATTTGACCAGGCAGCCAATACACTGTCTGCACCGATTGAAATGGGGATTATGGACCGTGGTGCTGCCAATGAGTTGTTCCTGAGCGGTCAGGAGCAGTCTAAGGAGATCGGCACCACCAAGACCGCCGTTACCAAAGCAAATAAGAACCAGGGCGGCGTTGTAACGCTGACCGGAGAAGCTACGGTCACCCCGCAGGAAAAGGAAGTCCTGGATCGTGTGGCGGCCAAGACCAAGCTGGACATTGTGCTGGACGGCAGCCTGGAAAGCAACGATAACGGCTATATTGATCCTACCAATGGCAAGGTGGTGTTGAACCCGGACAGTGGGCATATCTACGCCACCCTTATGCACGAGCTGGGCGAGTACACTCATGCCTACAATACGGCGGAAATGATGGACGCCTGCCGGCCCATCGTGGAGTATATGCTGGCAACCGGCGATTATGCGCACGATGACAAGATTGAACTGCTGCAGAAGTATGTAGATGGGTACAGCGAGAACGGCAAGCAGTATTCTATTGAAGATGCCGTCAGCGAGATGATCTTTGACTTCATCAGTGGTGAAGCCAGCACGCAGGATGGCGGCGAGAAGTTCGCCAAGTGGCTGGCGGAAGATGCCGACCTGACCCAAAAAGAAAAGAAGTCCGTTGTGGAAAAGATCAAGGACTTCTTTACAAAGCTGCTGGACGCTGTGCGCAGCGTGATTGAGGGACAGGGCACACTGAATACCACTGCACGAGCCGGTCAAAAGGCGGCGCAGCAGGTGCCGGTGCTGGACGACTTCTTTAACGCACTGGACAATGCCATTGACAACCGCCAAAGAATGCTGGATGGTGACACGGCGCAAAAAAATAGCACCGGAGAAAAAACCGGTGCAGATGTGCGCTTTAGTATCAATCCGGAGTTTGAAAAGAAATACGACCAGTGGGATAAGAAGACCTCCGGTTTTTCGTTCCGTGTAGGTACAACTTCCAAGGTGCTGCAACAGTTGGGCGTTGATAACCGCAAGATTTGGTGGGACGCTTCTAAGATCAAAAGAATTCAAGCAAAGCATCCGGAAATGACAGATACGGTAATTAAACAGGTGCCGAATATTTTGGAATATCCGATTTTAGTAATGGAATCTAAAACCAAAAGCGGCAGCTTAACTTTGTTTGGTGAGGTTTACGACCAAAAGAATGACCCGGTATTGGCAGTACTGCTTCTGAACCCGACGGATAACGGCGGCAAAGCACTTGATATTCTGAAGATTTCCAGCGCTTACGGAAAAAGCACAAATCCGCAGGGCTTGATTGACACCAGTAAGATTTTGTATGTGGAGCCAAATAAAAAACGAACCCAAAACTGGCTGTCGGTTAATAGGCTCCAATTGCCGTTACCCAGTTCCAGTTATGGGTTCATTAACACCATTGTAGCAAACAAGCCGTCCGGTGTCAATACTCATTCTATGCGGAATGGGCAAAAAAATGCACAGAACGGCAAAAACAACACCCGGCATTCCTTGGAAGTGGACAGTCAGGGCAACGAACTGACGGAGGCGCAGCAGCGGCGGTATAAGCATGTGGCGCCGGAGCTGCGGGACGAGGACGGTAAGATCAAGCCGTTCTACCACGGTACTGCCAGAGCGGACCGGGTAGGTTATGTGTTTGATCCCAAGCGGGCAACCTCCGGGCCGATGGCGTATTTTACGGATGATCCGGATATTGCCGCAAATTACAGCAGGGATAAAGCAGATACTTCTCTCGCCTATGATAGCGATTATGACAGCTACGAGACCCAGTTTCAGGTGAACGGCAAGCCGGTTACAGAATACTGGAACACCTTGACTGCAGCTGAAAAGAAAGCGATGACCGAGAAGATCAAGCAGGTCACATTGGACGACAACGATAACATTGTCTTGAAGCCCGGCAATCAAATAGGCATTGGTAGTTTTAGCGACTACGAGCTGCACCGTGCCAAGGGCAATGCGCTGTCCGTACTGGTAGATATGTGGCTTGGTGATGGAAATCTTTGGAACGAAGAAAGCCGTTTCTTGGATGTGCTAAAAGCGGTGGGTATTGATCAGGCCCAGTACAACGACCCGAACTACCGGGAAGAAAAGGTGTATCAGGCTTATCTGAATATTACCAATCCGTACAACACCGGCAAGCTGGATCAGTCCTTTATTGATGATTTGCAGTCGTATGTGGACGATGCAGACATGAGCCGGTACGACACAGACAATGCCCAGGCGGATATGTGGGATAAGAACGGCATTCCTATTGAGGATTGGCTGGAGCGGTTGCAGGACGATTTGGATAACGGCACAACCCATGCTTGGACCACGGTGCCGGATGTAGTCACAGACTTCTTGAAGGACAGCGGCTATGACGGCATTGTAGATCAGGGAGGCAAAAACGGCGGCGATCAGCATACGGTTGCGATTCCGTTCTACTCCAATCAGATCAAAGAGGTTACCAATGGTAATCCTACCGACAGTCCGGATATTCGGTACTCAAAGCGGGTTGGGTTTGATAATGCTCTGACACCTGCCGAATGGAAAAAATACAACAGTCTTGTTTCAACTGACAATCACTCGGGGCTCAGGATATCCGATAATGCGTTCCTTGTTGAAGGCGAAAAAGGCAAGAACAATTACAAACTTGTGTTTTTTGACAATTCTTTTGATGATAAGCCAATAACGGCAGTGTATGGAATTGGTGACAGTGGTTTCCACTTTGATAAGACTCAATTCGATGCCAAGAAAGTAGCAGAAGTAATCAATAAGGTGGAGGAAAAAAGTTATGATGACAAGAAAGTCGTTAGGGGAATACTGCGACATCTTAGTGAAAGCTATGGACTTGTACTCACCAAATACGGTGATCGCAATACAAGAGGCTTTACACTCAGACCAGGAAGTAACGAAAATGTTAAGACTGGTGGAGAAGAATTTGCCGGAAGACGAACTGCTGGACAAGATACACGAGCTGCAGGAGAACTGACGGACAGCCGCAAGTCCAAGAGCATTGACGATACCGGGCGCACCTCTCTGCTGCGGGATGACAAGCGGCTGGACGAGATGAACATTACCCTGCGCCAGGTGTTTGACAGTCAGGAATTGGAGACCGGGCACCATACTTCTCAAACCCAGGTGCAGCGTGTGGCCCGGCAGCTGAAAAAGTCCACCGGCAGCAAGATGGACACTCCCCGCCTGATGGTGCAGCTGAAAGGGCTGTTTGACTATATCGGCAACAACGACGATGTGACCTTTTCATCTGTCATGGACCAGGCAAAAGAAATCGCCCATGAGTTGCTGGATAGTACCCCGGAACACACGGTGCGTGACGAGTATGCACAGGAGGTTTTGGACACGCTGCGGGGTATGGCAATCACGCTGTCCGATGAGCAAAAGGCAGAGACGGCTTACCACCATGATCGGTACGGCAACTACCGCAAACGACTGTTTGGTGCGGTCAATCTGGCTAAGAATGGACAGTCTTTGGATAGCGCTTGGCAGGAGCTGGCTGAACTGTACCCGGGCACTTTTGATGCTGAGGAGAACAGCCAGAACATGCCGGAGCGACTGCTGGAGATCGTGGAGGAGTTGAAGGATTCTTATTATTCCTATGACGGTATGGACATGGACGATGCCGCCACTACCGTGGCCTATGATATTTTTGATGCGTACATGGACACTCCGGAGTACAAGACCTACGCTCAGCGACAGAACGATCGCTTTACTGCGATGCAGAACAAATACCGCAAGCGGCTCCAGTCCGTTAAGGATGATTACCGCCAGCGGTATGAAGAGAAGCTGAAGGCGGTACAATCCAAGAGTCGGCAGGACAAAGCGGATATGCGCACCCAGTACGCCGATCAGCTGAAAGCCCAGCGGCAGCTATACGCAGAACGGCGGCACCGCGATGTGGAAAAGCGGCGCAAGACGGTGCAGAAGAACAAAATCAAGAAGCAGATACTGGACTTGATGAGCCTGGCGGCAAACGGCGGCAAAGAGCGCCGGGTGCCCAATGGACTTCTGGACAGCGTGAAAGAACTGGGTCGGGCTGTGGTTCTGGACGGCAAGGCCGGGGAGAGGCTGGACAGCTACCTGAATAAGGTGCGGGACGGCTTTGACAAAATAGAAGGCAATGATAGCCAAAAGACCGAGTATGCCACTCTGGTGGAGGACTACAACAATCTGTTTAAGGGACAAATCCTCCAGCTAAAGGAGAGCATTGGCGATAAGTCCATTAACGACATGACCGCTGATGAGCTGGAACAAACCTATCAGCTGATCCGGTCGGTCAAAAAGGCTGTTACCAACAGCAACCGCCTATTCAAGGCAGAGAAAACTGCTACTGTGGAGAGCCAGGGCCAGCAGATCATTCGGGAACTGAAGGGCAGCAAAAAGGATCCCAATGGTAAGAAGACCAACGAGCGTATCGAGTTTATGAAGGGCTTTGGCTACAACGCCTTGAAGCCGGAGTATTTCTTCAGAATGCAAGGCTCGCCTACGCTGGAGAAGCTATACCACAACTTGCGCGGTGGTCAGGACACCTGGGCCAGAGATTGCTACGATGCGCGGCAGTATTCTCAGCGATTGAAAGAGAAGTACCATGCCTACAACTGGAACCAAAAAAGGACCTTTACCTTGGAGACCCAGTACGGCGAAAAGCTGAAATTCAATATGCAGCAGCTGCTCTATCTGTATGCGCTCAGTCGGCGCGAACCGGCAATGCAGCACTTGACCCAGGGCGGTATGGTGTTTGACAAGGTATCTACCCGCTCCAAGCGGGGCAAGCGCATTGTGGAGCTGACGGACAACACGGCACACCCGCTGACCGTAGAAGACATTGCAAAGGCCACGGATATGCTCACCAAGGAGCAGAAAGCCTACGCCCAGGATATGCAGCGCTATTTGGCTGACACGATGGGCGCTAAGGGCAACGAGGTGTCCAGAGTGATGTACGATATGGATCTGTTTACGGACAGCGACTATATCCCCATGCGTTCTGCCGGTGATTATGTGCAGTATATTCAAGATAAGGCCAACGGTGACGCCAAGATCAAGAACAGCGGCTTTGCAAATCAGCTGAATGTACACGCCAACAACGCCCTGGTCATTTCGTCTTTTGACGATGTGTGGGCCAATCATGTGAACGATATGGCGTTGTATCATGCGTTCACGCTGCCGCTGGAGGACTTCCAGCGGGTGTATAACTACCACACCCAGGTGGGCGAAAACGGTACGGTGTCGCAGGCGGTGCGTGGCTATATGGACACGGAGTCCAAACGGTATATTGAGCAATTCATCCGAGACCTGAACGGCGGTGTGCGACCGGACAATGGCTCACGGTATGTGAACAAGGGTATCAGCCTGTTCAAGAAGGGCGCCGTGTTTGCGTCTGCTTCTGTGGCTATCCAGCAGCCATCTGCGATCGCCAGAGCGATGGCAGTTATTCCGGCTAAGCATTTTGTGGCCACGACTGTTAGCAAGCGGGATTATGCACAGCTGAAAAAGTACGCCCCGGTGGCTATTGTCAAGGAGATGGGCTACTTTGACACCGGCATGGGCAAGACGGCCACGGACTGGATCAACGAAGACAAGCCGCATGGATTTGGCCAAAAGTTTGGAGCGCTGTTTACGGATAGCGACTACCGGGACAGCGTGCTGTCTGCGCTGCCAGAAAAGGCGGACGAACAGACCTGGGCACATATCTGGAATGCCTGCGTACACGAGGCCAAAACAGATTTTCACCTGACCGGTGAGGCTGCATACCAGAAGGCCGGGGAACGGTTCTCTGAAGTGGTAGACCGCACCCAAGTGTATGACTCTGTATTTTCCCGATCGGGTATGATGCGTTCGTCTGATAACGCTATGAAGATGGCAACGGCCTTCATGGCTGAACCTACCACTTCTCTGAACATGCTGGTGGACGCTGTGTACCAGGTGAAGAATGGAAATGCCCCCAAGTCCTATGGCACAAGGGTTGTTGGATCGCTTGTGGCAGCTGCGGCGCTCAACGCTATTCTTCAGTCTATCGTTACAGCAGCACGAGACGATGATGACGACAAGACTTACCTGGAAGTGTACCTCGGTCAGCTGCTGCCGAATATGTGGAGCAACTTGAACCCGTCGGGGCAAATTCCGATGCTGAAAGATGTAATCTCTATTTTTCAGGGATACGATGTGAGCCGGGCAGATATGAACCTGTTTGCGGATTTGTATGACGCCGTACAGGCTATGGACAGTGACACCATCAGCACTGGCCAGAAAATCAACCGCTTGGCCGGCGCCTTGTCCGCCTTTGTCGGTCTGCCATACAAGAATGTGGCCCGGGATGTGCAATCTGTATTCAATGTGATCCACAAGGCCACCTTGGATATGCACACCGGCGCAACCGGCACAAAGGAAGTGTTTAATGACGAGATGAAGGGCCAACTGCTCATTGATGATCTGCTGGAGAAGTTCGGCATTGAGATGTTCCCGGATACAGATAAGTCCGCAAAGCTCTATAAGGCTGTATCTACCGGCGATCAGGAGACCGTTGATCGTATGCAGAGAGAGGCCGGAGACGATGAAACCTTTAACCGTATGCTGGTGGCTGCGGTCAAGGCCAATGATCAGAATGCCGGCAAGGCTGCGCAGGCTCATTTGGAGGGTGACTATGACGGCTTTGATGCTCGGCTGCAAGATATTATCAAGCTGGGCTTTAGTGACGAGATCGCTGTTAAGGCAGTAGATGGTATTGAGTCCGCCGCCAAGGCATTGGTCACGGCCAAGGAGAATGACGACGGCACAGAAGAGTATAAGGCGGAGTACAAGGAAAAGTTCGACCAAGTGGTAGCCACCGGCTTTGATGCCAAGGCGCTGGAGAAGTATGTGAGCGATCATGTAGACACCAGCAATGAGCCTAAGGGCAATTTGAAGTCACGCTATGATTACAGCGATGTGGCGTTGGCGATCAGTAAGAATGACAACTCTGGCACCAAGCGTATGCGCCAAGACCTGATAGACACAGCTGTCAAGAACGGCTATACCAAGGACAAGGCTGAGGATATGGTGGACAAGGCCATACGCCGAGAGTTCGCCAAGTCGGATGAACGGCTGCTGCGTGCTGCGGAAGCCTATAAGGCTGGCGCGTTTGATACATACGAGGCGAATGTGCGGGCCATTGCTGCGGATGACTACTTCACGATGGATGAAGTGGCAACGATGGCTAAGGGCCATACCAACAAGACCGGCATACCGTACAGCAGCTCCGATGTGGTCAAGGCTATGGATACCAATTCCGGCAAAGTGAAAAGTATTATCTCACAGCTTGAAAAAGCCGGAAAAGCGGGCAAAGACGGTGCTTATATCAAGAGCCGCATTACCGCTGCGTACAAGGATAAGTACATTAAGGGTGATGAAACTACCCGCCGAAACATTCGACAGAAGATGTACAACACCGGACTGTACACGGCAGATGAAATCTATAAGCGTACTAACGCCTGGCTGAAAAGCAAATAACCCGCAATCGGGGGGGTGACGAAAGTCACCCCCCTTTTGCTATACTCAATGAGAGGTGAGAACATGAACAAAGTACAGATGTATATATCTCTTGATGTGTGCAGACCCGGTTTGCAGGAAACGGTATATGTGACCGGCGGAGACCAGGCGTCAAGAGAGCTATGCATTTCGCTGAATGTGGGCGGCGTTCCGCTCGATATGCAATCCGGAGAGGTGACAGCTGCTTATTACTCGATGATCAATAATAGTCCAGTGTTAGGTGAGTGTCGGCTGGAAGGCGGGCGTATCATTCACGAACTGACGGCTACTGAGTGTGCCAACACACATACTGCCAATATCCGTGTACAGGATGCAGATGGTGCGGTACTGTATTCTCCGCAGTTGCAAGTGGTGTCCAGCGCACCTATTTACAGTGATAGAGCCCTATCACAGAGTGATGAACTGTCCGCTCTGACCAAGGCCCTGGCAGATACAATGAAGAGCCAGGTCGCAGGTATCACAGAGAGTGCAGCTAACGGTGTACACACCTATACGGTCACATTCGGTGATAACAGCACGAGGACTTTCACTGTGCAAGATGGAGCAGCCGGGCCGCAGGGCATTCCTGGCACGGACGGCAAAGACGGAGCGCCAGGCGCGGATGGTGCTCCAGGTAAAAATGGTACGGACGGTCGTGGTATCAATACCGCGTGGGTGAATGACAATGGAGAACTGCAACTGGAGTATTCTGACGGCGAAGAGGATAACTTAGGTAATGTTAAGGGACCGCGTGGTGTAAAGGGCGTAAAGGGCGACACCGGTGCACAAGGACCTGCCGGTGCGGATGGCATTGGTATCACCGATGCACAAATCACAGAAGCCGGAGAGCTACAGATCACTTACACAGACGGTACGACTGTACTTCTGGGTGAGGTCGTAGGCCCCAAGGGCGATACAGGTGCCGCAGGCAAAGACGGCGTGAACGGTAATGATGGTGCCAAAGGCGACAAGGGAGATAAGGGGGATCCCGGTGAACCCGGCGCATCTGGTGTTGAGACCTGGGAACTCGTGTTCGCCAAAACTTTTGACGCCGATACAACGGACAAGCAAAACTGGATTTTGTCTAAGCCGTGCAGAAAAATTAAGTTGCGCATGGTTAGCGTTGGAACTACTACCAATAGTAGTGCCGGAGACCAAACTGTATATTTGAATTCGTACACCTCTGAGACTTACATACCCAATGCGTTTCGTTTCGATGTTGCAAAAGATAAGGGAAGCTTCGTTGTTGCAGAGGTTGAATTGACTGCTGACATGGTGCGTGTAATGCAAAACAAATCAGATAAGTCAAGTGGCTTCAACCCAGCTGATGTCATGAAAAAAGGCTGTATATGGCTTAGCAACAAGGTTAACTTCAACATATTCAAGGATGTGGAGGCTCACGGTGCGATTAAGTCGTTAGGTTTCCCAACCAATGGACGAACAATTGGTGCAGGCACGCAAGTTGAAGTGTTGGGGGTGGCAAAATGAGCATTGAAACCGAAAGTCGCATTGCATTTCTTAAGGCTGAGCTGGCGGAGACCGACTACCTGTGTTTGAAATTTACAGACGGCGCTTTATCCGAGGAAGAGTATGCGCCAATCCGCCGGCAGCGGGCGGCGTACCGGGCAGAGATCAATGCGCTGCAAGGGGGTGAGACCGATGTATAGTGCATTCGTCACAGCCGCCCTGACTGCTGCCGTGTCAACGGTGGTAGGCAGTGCCGTGTCTGCCGTTATCGCTTCATTGATCGCTCGGAAGAAAAGCAAAAAGGCAATAGATGAAGTAAACAGCGCACGGTACGCAGCGATTGAAAACGGCTTGCAGTCAATGCTGCGCGCCGAGATCATTCGACAACACGACAAGCATACCGAGCGGAGATATTGCCCGCTGTATGCCAAAGAAGCTATGGTCAAGGTGTATGACGCCTACCATGCCTTGGGCGGCAATGGTATGATGACACGATTCTATAATGAAATAATTGCGCTCCCGGAGGAGCCGCAAAAGGAGGATTAACTATGAAAGTAACCGCAGGAACAATCGCAAGAACCGTCGTGTTGGCGGTATCTCTGCTGAATGTACTCTTGAACGCCTTTGGCAAGAACCCGCTTCCGTTCAGCGATGATGAAGTCTATACTGCTGTGTCAACGGTGGTAGCCGTGGCGGCTTCCATGGTCGCCTGGTGGAAGAACAACAGCTTTACAAAGGCCGCTTTGAAAGCGGATGAAACCCTGGCGCTGGAGCGTACAGAAACGGCAGAAAGCGAGGCGGTAAACAATGAGTAAGCTGTATTACTGCCGGCAGACCACCGAAAAGTGCAAATCTATCAGATACCCAAGCAAGACCCACCACTATAAATACGGCACCAGCGGCTGTATCTATACCAGCGGCTGCGGGGTGTGCGCCAGCCTTATGGTGCTCCATAACTTCGGCTTTACCAGCTTAGACACGATAGCTTGGACACAGAAGTGCCTACTGATGGGCGCACGGTCCGCAGACGGCACCAACATGAATACAGTGGCAGCGTACCTTGAAAAGCACTACTCCATCGTAAGCAAGCGAGCCAAGACCGTTGCCGATCTGAAGAACCACCTAAAAGCCGGCGGCAAGGCTATTGTGTGCGTATCTGGTGGCGGCAAGCAGCTGTTCAGTAATGGAGGCCACTATGTGTATGTGGGCGGACTGGACAAGAGCGGTAACCTGATCATTCTGGACCCGTATTGGTATGACGGAAAGTTCACTTTAACTGCCGCACGCCGCAAATACACAAAGGTGAAGAACGCCAGGGAAGTGTATGTACAGCCTACCGCCCTTGCGTCTGATATTAGTGGCATTTGGCTGTTTACCAACGCGAAGGGTGCCAAGACGGTTTACGCGGAGAACGATGTGAACTACCGTAAGGCAAGCCCTAAGGCGCCTACCGTAAAGCCGGGCACATACACAACCACAGCGGTGCGTGGTATTTACAAGGGCGCAGGTGCAGCCACCGGACGCAAAAAGGTCAAGGATCTGACCACGGACGGCCGGCGCCACGCAACCAGCAGCAAGTCAAAAGCAGACGCTATGTTTCGGGCAGGCACCACCATCACTGTGCTGGAGACCAAGCTGCTCAGCACCGGTAACCTCTGGGCGCGCTGCCCATCCGGCTGGCTGTGTATCTGGGAATGCGCAGACAATCATAAATTCATTAAGTGAAGTAGAAAGCCCACCGTTATCCGGTGGGCTTTTTCATATCTGCTTTTTTTACTTAATTTTAGTGAAGGGTATTGACAATTATTATCTCCTTGTAGTATAACGAAAAACAAAGGAGGAATGAAAAATGATTGTGGAAGATACCAAGGATTTGGTTGAAACTGCGGACTATGTGATCATCGAAGCTGTTTTAGTGGATGATGGACTGCGTTACAAACAACTTTCTGTTGGCGTTAAAGCCAAAAATGGTGACATTATCCGCATAATTCCAATATCTACAAAGCTCATGTGAGAAAAGGCCGGGCAGCTACAAGACTGTTCGGCCTTTTTCTATACCTAATTATATCTAAATGCAATAAAGAGGCCCGGATGGGGAACTGGGTGCCAGTCTGCGCTATTTGTCCCAGCGGTATTCTATGCCGTATCCGGAGCTGAAGGGTTTGCTTACGGACATTGGTGTGGAGGAGTTGGGACACCTGGAAATGATCGGCGCCATGGTGCACCAACTGACCCGCAACTTGACGGAAAAGCAGATTGAAGAAAATCCCGGATTTGCCGCCTACTTTGTGGATCACACTGCCGGTGTGTATCCAACCTCTGCCAGTGGCTCCCCTTGGAACGCAGCGAGTATCGGCGTAAAGGGCGACACCATTGCCGATCTGAATGAGGATTTGGCGGCGGAGCAAAAGGCGCGGGTCACCTATGACAACATCCTGCGCATGGTAGACGATCCGGATATTATCCAGCCAATTAAGTTCCTGCGGGAGCGGGAGATCGTCCATTATCAGCGCTTCGGTGAGGGGTTGCGGGTAGCCACCGATAAGCTGAACAGCAAAAATTACTATATGACCAATCCGTCGTTTGACAAATAAGCCGATAAAAATACCCCGGTACAAAGTTGCATTGCCTTTGTGCCGGGGCGCTTTTTTATTTGGTTGTAAGGGCAGTGAGCAGGGCGCGGCAGCCGGTGGCGATATCCTGGTAGGCGCGGGCGAAATCCCGGCTGTACCAAGGGTCGGCCACATCGCCGCCGTGGGCATAGTCCAGCAGTTTTTTGATCTTATGCTGCGGGTCGCCGCCCAACATACGGTGCAGATTGCGCACATTGTTGCCATCCATGGCCAGCAGCAGATCGTAGTAGTCATAATCGGCGACAGTTAGTTGTCGGGCACGCTTGCCGTCACAGGACAAGCCGTGGGCAGCCAACTCTGCCTTGGCAGGCGAGTACACCGGATTGCCTTTCCCGTGCCATATCTCTTCTCGGCTGGTGGCAGCGGACGCAATCTCAAATTGATCTGCCAGTCCCACCTGCCGCACCATATCCTTAAAGATGAATTCCGCCATAGGCGAGCGGCAAATGTTGCCGTGGCACACGAACAAAATGCGTATCGGCCGGTTCGTTACGCTCATTCTGCCAGCTTGGCCAAAATGGCGTCTGCCGCTTCTGCGGTGGGTGCGGTCTCAGAGAAACTCTTGTCCCGGGCGGTCAGCTCCACCACGCCGTTTTTCAGGTTCCGGGGGCTGACGATCACCCGCAGGGGCACGCCCAGCAGATCTGCGTCGGAGAACATAACGCCGGCGCTGACAGAACGGTCATCGTAGATTACTTCTACGCCCTTCTCCTGCAAGGTGTTGTATAGTGTATCGGCAAAGGCGCGCACTTCTTCATTGTCTGCACGCACAGCGCACAGGTGCACCTGCCAGGGGGCAATGGCCTTGGGCCAAATGGGACCGTAGTCGTCGTGGTGCGCCTCGCACACAGCGGCGGCCAGTCGGCCAACGCCAATGCCGTAGCAGCCCATGATCGGCACACGGCTCTTGCCGTCCCGATCCGTATAGGTCATACCCATAGGCTCGGTGTACTTCTTGCCCAGCTGGAAGATGTTGCCCACCTCAATGCCACGGGAAATATGAATGCTCTTTTTGCCGCAGCAGGGGCAGATACCGCCCTCAACCACCTTGGCAAAATCATGATACTCCGCACCGGGCACATCCCGCTGCATGTCCACGCCGGTGTAGTGGTAATCCGTCTCGTTGGCACCGGCACACAGGTTGTTGCGCCCCTCCAGAGAGCGGTCGTATAGCACGGTAAAGTCGCCGCTTAGGTTGGCAGGACCGATAAAGCCGGCGTGCAGACCACATTCTTCTGTAATTACCGCCGGGTGAATTTCCTCACCCAAAAAGTTGGTGAGCTTGGTCTCGTTCACTTCCAGGTCGCCTCGCAGGAACAGTACCACATATTTGTCTTCATTATTGGTCTGGTACACCACGGCCTTGGCACTGTCCTTAGGGTCGGCGTGCAGATAGGTGCATACCTCTTCAATGGTGTGCATACCCGGGGTGTGCACCTTAGTCAGCGGCTGGGAGGGGGCATTTTCCACCGGCTCCAGGATAGACTCGGCAGCCTCCATGTTGGCCTTATATCCGCAGTCGTCGCACAGCACGATAGAGTCCTCACCAATGGGGGTCAGCAGCATAAATTCGTGGGATACGCTGCCACCCATCATACCGGAGTCTGAAGCAACGGAAATCACCTCCGGCACACCGGCGCGGGCAAAAATGCGCTCATAAGCCTTGTGGCACTTTTCGTAATAATCGTCCAGGTCCTCCTGGCTGGTGTGGAAGGAGTAAGCGTCCTTCATAGTGAACTCACGCACACGGATCAGCCCGGCTCTGGGGCGCGCCTCGTCCCGGAACTTGGTCTGGATTTGATAGATCATAAAGGGATACTTGGTGTAGGTGCCGGCATATTCTCGCACCAGTTGCACCGCAGCCTCCTCGTGGGTCATACCCAGCACCATATCGGCACCGTTGCGGTCCGTAAAGCGCAGCAACTCTTTGCCGATACTCTCATACCGGCCGGACTCTGCCCACAGAGAGGCGGGCATCACCACCGGGAACTGCACTTCCTGACCGTCCAGGGCGTCCATCTCTTCCCGCATGATTTGCTCCAGCTTCTTCAGCACCCGCTTTAAGGGCGGGTAAGAGGAGTAAATGCCGTTTGCTACATACTTGATGTAGCCGCCGCGCACCATCAAGGCGTGGCTGTCTACCTGGCAGTCTGCCGGGCGCTCCTTAAAGCGATCGCCAACTAAGTGTTCCAGTTTCATACAAAAAACCTCCAAAAAATAAAGCCCTAAGCCGATCTGTGACGATCGGTTTAGGGCGAATCATTGATCCGTGTTACCACCTAAATTCAGGCTGAGCCTGCACTCTGCGCGCTCTGTAACGGGAGCTCCCGGTACGCCTTAATAGCCTTTGCGTTCGGCGCACAGCTCAAAGATGGGTTCCTCCGCCGCCTGCCCAGGCTTGCACCGACCGCCTGTTCTCTCTGCACAGGGTGGGGGAGTACTGTTTCTCGTCCTTGCTGTTACCTTGGTATCATAGCAAATCGGGACCGAAAAGTCAAGAGCGCTCCGGGTTTGTCTGATCTTTTCTCTGTCCGGTGCAGCGGTGAGCCAAGGCGCGCACTGCCGGATCCAGTCGCGGCTCCAGTCCCATGGCGATTATCAGCGCCGCCACGGTGAGCAAGAGAAAGAACATGCCCTGCATATACCAGCCGGGCAACCCGGCGCACAGCTTGACAGATAGCTTGTTGAGCCAGCCATATAAATTGGGCTGGTTGTGAATGGCCATCAGGTACAGAGCGTGTACGCCCAAGTAGGCGAGACCTTTGTTCAGCATAGGCACCTTGCCCAGCGCCAGGCTGATACCGAGGATGCCGGCGCAGCCCAGTGCATCCGCCGCCAAACTCAGCAGCGGGCGAGAGGCAGTCAAATCGTACATATCCTGTGGCGCTGCCTGTGCCAGCAAGCCACAGCCGACGGTCAGCATAGTACCGCCAATGCCGCAGGCGGCAACCATCGCCGGCTTGGTACACCGCTTCCGCAAAGAACGAAACGCACCTTGCAGCAGGGTACCAATAAACAGATAAAAGGCCGCCTCCATGGGGCGAAGAACGGTCAGCCCTACCATGCCCAGCACCCGGCCCACGCCGGTCAGGGCGGTAAAGTCCACGGCTCTGCCTATACCGGCTGCCAGCAAAAACAGCCCAGCCAGGAACAACCCTTGTGCCCAGCGGGGCAGCGGGCTGCCGGAGAGCAGACTGCAAAGCAGTTTGCCAAAAAACAGGGCGCTGAAAAACCAAAGTACATTAAATCCGCTCCCGACCAAAGCGGCAATGCCGTCCAGTGCCAGCGCCTTGTAGCTGCCGTGGCCTGCAATACAGGTCACCACGCTGCACAGCAGATAAATGGCGCTGAATAAAATGTAATAAAACAGCAGCCGGGCGTTCTTCTCCCAAAAACGACGGAGAGAAAAGCTGCATGCATCCCTTTGCATGACCAGCCCGGACACCACAAAGAACAGGGGTATCATATAGCCGCCCAGCGCTGTATGCAAAGGCGAGGCGGGCAGGGTGTTGTACAGGATCACCGAGAGAATGCCCAACCCTTTGGCAATATCCAGTTCTATTATACGCCCGGTGCGGGGCGACATCGCCGATTGCTTCATTTTTCCGTCTCCTTGTGGAATATAAGCTTTATACAATTTTGTTGTAGCAACCTGCCTACGGCTTGTCAATTCTTTTATCACTGCCGGATATAGGCGCTAATCAAAGGAAAAAACACAACTTATTCTTTACATCGGCGGCAAAAAATGGTACTATAGATTGTATTGCTTTGCACCGGTAGTGCTGCAAAGCGCCAAATTTTGTTGGAGGTACTGTTTATGACCAGTGCACAAGTTTGTATTCTGATCTCTATAGCCGTGTACCTGATCGCTATGCTGGCTATTGGTATTGTGTGCTCCAAGCGCAACAATACAGTGGACGATTTCTATTTGGGCGGCCGTCGGTTGGGGCCGGTGGTTACTGCCATGAGTGCCGAGGCGTCGGATATGTCCAGCTGGCTTCTGATGGGCCTGCCGGGCGTTGCCTATCTAACCGGTGTTGCGGATCCGGGATGGACAGCCATTGGCCTTGGTGTGGGCACTTACATCAACTGGCTGGTGGTGGCACGCCGTCTGCGCCGGTATTCTGCCCGCATTGGCGCCATTACCGTGCCGGACTTTTTCTCTCGCCGATTTGGAGAGAAAAAACATATTCTTACCGCCATGGCAGCCATTTTAATTATTGTATTCTTTGTGCCGTACACAGCCTCCGGTTTTGCCGCCTGCGGCAAGTTGTTTGGCACTCTGTTCGGTATGGACTATCATGTGGCAATGATCATTTCCGCCATTGTAATCGTGGGCTATACCGCTACCGGCGGGTTTACTGCCGCGTCTACCACTGACTTAGTGCAGAGCATTGTGATGAGCATTGCGCTGGTGGTGGTGCTGGTGTTTGGCGTGTCTAAGGCCGGCGGCGTGGGCGCCGTGGTGGAGAATGCGCAGAGCATGAGCGGCTATCTGTCCATGACGGCTACCTATGACCCGGAAAGCGGCAAATCCGCCACATACAACTTGTTGAAAATTTTGTCTACTGCCGCCTGGGGGCTGGGCTACTTTGGTATGCCCCACATTCTGCTGCGGTTTATGGCCATTGAAGATGATCGCAAATTAAAGACCTCTCGCCGCATTGCCACCATTTGGGTCGTGATCTCTATGTTCATTGCCGTGGTGATCGGCGTAGTTGGCTCCGCTATGGTCAAGAACGGCGCTATGGGCGCCCTGGCAGACAAGGAAACCATTATTGTGCAGATCGCCAATCTGCTGTCCCAGCACGGGGTCGTTGCTGCACTGCTGGCCGGTGTGATCCTGGCGGGTATTTTGGCCAGCACCATGTCCACGGCGGACAGCCAGCTGCTGGCTGCCTCCTCCGGCGTCAGCGAGAATATTTTGGGCAGCCTATTCAACCTGAATTTGTCTGCCAAGGCTAAGATGATCGTGGCTCGGGTGACCCTACTGGGTATTGCCGTGGTAGGCATCTTTATGGCTTGGGATTCTAACGCTTCTGTGTTTAAGATCGTCAGCTTTGCTTGGGCGGGCTTTGGCGCGTCCTTTGGTCCGGTCATGCTGCTGGCGCTGTTTTGGCGGCGCTCCAACCGTTACGGCGCTGTGGCCGGTATGATCGCCGGCGCAGTTATGGTGTTCCTGTGGAAGTATTGCATTGCCGACCTGGCACCGGTTTTGAAGATTTACGAGCTGCTGCCTGCTTTCCTGTTTGGTCTGCTGGTGAATGTGGTGGTGTCCCTGTGCACCCCTGCGCCGGACAAAGAGGTGCTGGAGCAGTATGACGCGGTAAAGGCAGAGAAATGAGCCATTTGAACGATCCGAGAGAAGCATTGCGCCGTGCCCTGCAATATGATGCCGGAGATCCCAAGCGGATACAGCATTTGATCAAGGTGTATGCTTTTGCCGAAATGATCGCCGATGGGGAGCATTTGCACGACGGGCAGCGGCGCGTATTGCTGACAGCCGCTGCACTTCATGATATTGGTATTCACAATGCTCAGCTGCATTACGGTTCCTCTGCCGGTAAATACCAAGAGCTGGAGGGTCCGCCGGTGGTATGCCAACTGCTTGCAGACTGGCCAAAGGATTTTGTGGAAGAAGTTTGTGATCTGGTGGCCAGACACCATACCTACACCGGTGTGGACCGATTGACTTTGCGCATTTTAATGGAGGCGGACTTTTTGGTGAATGCGTATGAGGAGGGGCTTTCAGAAGAAGCCGTGCAAATCGGCAGAGAAAAGCTGTTCACCACTGCGACGGGAAAACACCTGTTGCAAATGCTTTATGCAGTATAAGATAATAAAAAACGCAAGGTGTATTTCGCACCTTGCGTTTCTTTGTGTCGTTTAAGATTTATTTTACAAAGCGGATCAGCCGATTGGTAAGTAGGGCTGCCAGCAGGATCTTGCCACACTCCGGCAGCAGGAATGGCACCACGCAGGTGGCCAGCGCCGCTTTTAATGTGGCTTTGTAAGCAATGATGAACCACACGGTGCCAAAGGCGTAGCATACAGTCAGACCGATCACCATAAACAGGATCAACTGCCAAAATTTGTGACCGAACTTTTGCACCAAAGCGCCGGTGATCAGTGCGGTCAGGACAAAGCCGACAATGTAGCCGCCGGTGGGACCGGTAATGGCTGCCACGCCGCTTTTGAACCCGGTAAAGATGGGCAGTCCTACCATACCCAGCAGAATGTACACGATCACGGATACGGTGGAGCGCTTCCATCCCAGCAGTCCGGCGCACAGGCAAACGGCAAAGGTCTGCATGGTAAAGGACACGGTCATGGGCACGGCGATCTGGGCACACACAGCGATCAGTGCGGCAAACAGACCGATATAGGCAATATCTACCGTGCGGAGTTTTTTCTTCTTCTTGCTGCTTTCGGCAGCTGCGGTTGTTTCTGACATACTTTTTACCTCACATTGAATTTTGTACTATTATGCCTTGATTTTGCGTAAATGTCAACCAAAATCGTAAAATAAGTTGACATTTTGCAATTCCACGGCAAAATTCCGCCTGATTCCTGCCCTATTGCACAAATTCTTTGACACTTTTTTGTGCACTGTACTGAATTTTAAGAATTTGGTCCATATCGGTAGGCAAAGGCCGCGCCAGCGTGTATAATGGTGCTGATTTTTGAAGAAGGAGCGCACTTATGCAGCTGTTAGAAACAAAAAAAGAGAATTATATCGGCCAGGCAGATCCGTTTATTCTGGAAAGCGGCGGTCGATATTACATTTATACCACCGGCGATGATGGCATTTACGCTTACAGCTCGGATGATCTGCTCACCGGTTGGCAATTTCACGGTATGGTGTTTACCGTGCCTGGGGAGCATAGCTTCTGGGCACCCAGCGTTATTGAACTGGATGGTACTTATTATATGTATTGTTCTTATGAGTTCTTTGGTGATACTCCGGATCAGGGCGGTCATCGGGAGGCACTGTTTGTCAGTCAGGCGGATAATCCCCTCGGCCCCTTTGGGCAGGAGAAGCAGATTCTGCATCCCTTTTCCATTGACTCCCAGATTGTGCAGAATGAGAGTGGTCTGTATTTGTTCTATTCTACCAATACGTTTGAGGGTGACCGGATCGGCACTTATATTGTGGTGGATAAGATGCTGGATCCGTACACCCCGGCAGGACACCCGGTGCCGGTGGTGGTGCCCACCCTGGACGAGGAGATCTTCCGTCGGGATCGGTACAAGACGGGCCAGCACTGGCACACCATTGAGGGTGCCTGCTACTTTCGGGAGGGGGACTGGCAGTATGTAATGTACAGCGGCAACTGCTACTTGCAGCCTACCTATTATATAGGATATGCCCGAGCCAAGACAGACGAAACGAACCTAACTAAGATCAAGTTTGAAAAGGTGCCGGATGACCATACCTATGCTCCGGTGATCCGCGCCAACGATTGGGAGGAGGGCACCGGTCATCACAGCGTGATCAAGAAGGATGGCGTATGGTACGCGGTGTACCACGCCCGTAATGTGGAGGACGACGGCTTTGAAGGCGACCGCCGCAACGCCCGCATTTGCCGATTGGAAGTGAAGGACGGCACCATTACCGCGCACCGCTATCCGGATCATATATAGGCATAATGCACCGCTGCTCACTACCAAATCTTGTGTACTGTATGCTGTCGGCGTACTAATGTTTACAGTTTGTTCATAAAAATCTCGCATTTGCTTGCATTTTTTTGTTGAAATTTGAGCAGCAAGATGATATACTACTACTATACTTATAAGGAGGGTACTGCCTTGAGTAAAGAAAAGAAGCTTGCTAAGAAAGAAGCGAAGGCGGCCAAGAGAGAAGCAAAGGCTGAAAAGGCACTTGCTAAGGCAAACGCCAAAGCGGAAAAGAAGCATGCAAAGGCTTATGAGAAATTCGTAAAAGAAACTACGAAGAAAAACGAAAAAGGGGAAAAGAAAGCGGCCGCAGGCGGCAAAGCATTTACCGCCATTGCCATTCCGACCATCGATGCTTTCCAGACTAAGGGAGAGATCAAAGCAGAGAAGGCCGGCCAGAAGGCATACGCTAAGTTGGTCAAGAAGATCGACAAGAAGAATGCTAAGCTGGAAAAGAAGTGCGCTAAGAAGGGTAAACCTTTCGTTCCGATCCCCACACCGTCTCAGGACGAGATGGCGGCAAGACCGGAGAACAAGGGCGGCAAGATTGTCCTGATTGTGATCCTGATCCTGCTCATTTGGTTCTTGATCTACTTTATCGTTCGTTTTGGCGCGTTTGTTTACAATCCCGCCCAGGAAACGACGGCTGCGGAAGAGGGAACAAAAGTGGCTCAGACTTACGATGCATATTCCAACCCGCATAAGATTACAACCACGCCGGATTACAGCATTGCGGATGCGAAGCTGCTGCTCAAGCAGACCATTCACGATAACTGGCAGGAGGTTGGCTACAGTGCGGATCCGTCCAGCAGTTCTATCTCTTACAACAATAAGGTAGTTACTGTTAACGGTGCAGATTGCTATGTGTTTAGCTGCTCCGGCAAGACTTTTGCTGTGGCTGTTAAGTTGTCTGCTGTGTACTATGCACATAATGGCGAGTACCAGCCGCTGACCTTTAACAACACCAATTACCTGTTTAAGTAATTACATACAGCCCACCCTTTTCAGGTGGGCTGTTTTTCTATGTGTTTTCTATTCTAAAGATAATATCAATCATAGAAAAAGACCGCTGTGCTTTCCACAGCGGTCTTTGCTACTTATGTTATAGTGTGCTGATGTCGTAGGGTGTGCGTTGGTAAACGAAATAGTTGAGCCAGTTAGAAAAAATCAGGCTGGCTGTACTTTTCCAGCTGACCAAGGGCACCAGGTTCTCATCATCGTGGGGAAAGTAGTTGTAGGGCCTGTCAATGTCCAGCCCTTTGCTCTTGTCACGAAAATATTCTTTGGCCAGTGTATCTCGGTCGTATTCACTGTGCCCGGTAGAGAAGAAGTTGCGGCACTCCATATCGGACAGCAGGCAGACACCGGCAATATCACTGTATGCCAGGATCTGCAAGTCCTTTACCTGGGCAATGTCCTGCCGCAGAATTTCCGTATGCCGGGAGTGGGGAATGTAAAACACATCGTCCAGTCCCCGCATCAGTGGATGGGTCACATCTAAACTGCGGTGGGGGAATACGCCGAACATCTTCTTACTGAGCGGGTGCTTTGGAATACCGTAGTGGTAGTACAGCCCCGCTTGAGCGCCCCAGCAAATATGGAAGGTGCTATATACATTGGTCTTTGTCCAATCCATGATCCGGCAAAGCTCGTCCCAGTAGTCCACTTCTTCAAAGGGCATTTGCTCCACAGGCGCGCCGGTGATGATCATACCGTCGTATTTCCTGTCCTTTATCTGATCAAAGGTGTAGTAGAACTTGTCCATGTGACTTTTAGAGGTATGCTTGGCAGTATGACTGCTCACCTGCAGAAAGTCCACATTCACTTGCAGTGGCGTGTTACTCAGCAGACGCAGCAGCTGGGTCTCCGTGTCGATCTTGGTGGGCATCAAATTTAATATAATGATATGCAGGGGGCGGATGTCTTGCGTGTCCGCGCGCTTGTTGCTCATGACAAAGATATTCTCGATTTCCAAGCTTTGCTTCGCCGGTAATTCGTTATCAATACGAATGGGCATTGCAGATCCCTCCTTATGCATTATATATATCGTTTAGCCATTATAGCAAATTGTACACGGAATTGCAACCCGGTAAAAAGTTGAAATTGGGCCTTGACATTTGCTGATCGGCGCGCTATAATATCACACGTTGCTTAACCGCAGCGCAGCCGACAGCAAGGCGCGGACGCTTGATTGTTTCGATCCCGCCGCTGTTAAAAAAATGAAAAACTTGAAAAAAGATGTTGACATTTGCGGCAAGTTGTGGTATAGTTATCAAGCGCTCGAGAGAAGAGCGGCCGGCCGAAAGGCTGGTTAAGGACCTTGAAAATTAAACAACGACGAGAAAGTAAGGAACCCGATAAGATTCTAAAAGAGTTTTATCAGTACTGCGTATCGAGAGATACGAACACAGTAATTTTGAACGTTAGAGTTTGAAATGA
>OJJT01000174.1_pt1 | contig 44612 bp, 56 predicted proteins | sample 1596281 | NCBI WGS metagenome assembly OJJT01 (sample SAMEA4350145, study PRJEB24818) | metagenome | biome: human; feature: gut; material: faeces | place: Denmark | collected 2013-09
TTTTGTTTTGCTGTTACCCATCGTAAATTACTGACTTTATTATTAATTTTATTACCATCAATATGGTCTACTTCCGGCATATTATTTGGGTTAGGAATAAATAATAATGCTACAATTCTATGTATTACAACATTTTCTTTTTCCCCATTTTTACATAATGATACAAACAAATAACCACGCCTTAATGATTGTTTCAAAATACGTTCTTTTCGTATTCTTGTTTTATTACCGCATTTTTCTAATCTTTTAATAGACCTAATTTGCCCGTAATTACTAACCTCATACAACCCTTCATATCCGGGTATTTCTTTCCATATTTCATTTTCCATAATCAAATTTCATTTGGGTCTGCAATATACAAATAATACTCTTCACTTGCAAGTTGTTTTAAAAATTCGATATGTTCTATTAATTCAGCATTGCTTAACTCTGCAATTGTACGCAATCTGGTTTCATATTTCCCGGTGTTAATATCCGGGGTTTGCTCATACATAACCGGGGACAACTCACGCAATCGGCGTTCTGTTTGTTCCTCCGTAAGACGTTCGCCCGCCTCCCAAATTGCGTGCTTAAACGTCGGTACAACATAGTTGAAATAATACCCTTTCAAAGCCTCGGACGAACCGGGGGACGCAACAATAAACCGGGCAATTATCCGGGAACCTTTCCAACCCTTGAAAAATTCGTTTAATTCGCCCATGTACATTGCCAACCCGCCGTTATTATTTATCGTCCCCGTTGCTGTTATCTCTCTTTTTTTCATACTTAAAAATCAAATAATCCGTTATAATACGCTTTTCTTATTTTCTTACCGAATTTTACAACGTTATGCCCTTTTTTATTTGACTTCATATTTCCGGGAATGATAAATACAACTCCAAATTTTGGCATTTTATATCCTTGATAAAAGTTATAAAATTCAGTCGTTCCGTATGATACGGATTTTTTAGCAATCTTTTTTAATTTCCTCGGTATTCTGTTCATTGTCTTTCTTTTCTTGGGCAACCAATTGTTTCATTGTAATATTAAACGCTTCGCCGCCAACTTCCAATATAAACTTTCTTTCGCTGCTTGAATATCCCTGCAACTTCTTATCCATTGCGTTTGCATACAATACCGTCATTTGTCCCGGTTCAAAAACTCCCCGTTCCTGCAAACGGTCTATCGGGTGCCGCTTCAATGGTGCGTCCGCCATCATTCCGGCTTTTCTTCTGGTGTTTTCCAAATCGGAAATAACCACTTTCAGATTATTATAAAAAGCGGGTGTTTTCAACACGTCCGCAATTGTCATTTCTTTAACTTCCATATTGTTTTGTTTAAGGGACGCCGGGGAACCGACGCCCCGGTTAATTACTCGGTTTCGCTGTATTCCTCAATAATTAAATCGTCCTGTCCTCGCTTGACTTCCTCAATAAATCCTTGATACCCCTCTTTCCGGGCTAATTCGATAAGGGATTGCAGACGTTTTGCGCCCAAACTTTCGCCCCTCGCAATGCGGAATACCTTAACGGTCGGATTGCTTGCGATAATCAATTTTGCGGCAACCTCCATTATCTGACTATCCGACACTTTCCCGGCGACAAACGGCACACCGTTTAACTCCAACCCGTCGTCCGTGAACGTCAACCCGGCAATCGGCAATTCCGATTTCGCAATAAGGGTTTCCCGCTCTTTGAGCAAATCCGACAACTTTTTTTCGTGGGTTTGGGCGACCTTTTCGGCGGCGTCCTTTTGCTTTTTCTTCGTCAGATAGTCCACAACCAACGCATTGATTTTGTTGTGTTCCTCGGCTTGTTTGAGGCGTTCGGCTGTATCCAAATTCTCCGGGTTGTTTTCCTCGTACTTTGCCAACCATGCGGCGGCGTTGTTCTTGCGGGTTTCGTAATCGGCTTTATCCGTTTGGATTTGCGCCAATGTTTCGTCGTATTTGTCGGCGGCGGCTTTCGCATCGGCTTTGCTCTTTTTCTTTGCCGCTTCCAATACCTTTTTTGCCTCGGCAACAATCCGGTCGTATTCGGCTTGGGCTTCCGCCTCATACTTTATTGCGGCTTCAATCTCTGTATTCTTGGTTTCCTCGGCGGCTTTGATACGACCGGGGATTGCCTCCAATTGTTCCGTCCGGGTTTGCAATGCGGTACGCACGGTTTTCGCTTTCTCAATCAACCGGGCGTTCTCGTTTTGTTCCTCCATTAAATCGGCAATGTCGATTTTCTCGGCATACGTTTTGACGTCGCCCGGTTTCAACTGCTTTTCGGCGGTGGCGCAAATGGTCGTGTACGTCTTGACCTCGGCGTTGGCGTCCTTTCTTTTCTCCTTAACGGTCATAACCTCGGCGTCAATCTCGGCAATACGTTTTTGCACATTCTCCGGCAACAATGCCCGGACGTATTGCACTTGCTTTCGGCGACCCTCGGCGGTTTCAGACCACCGGGAAAACTCCACGGCGTCAAAATCCGTATATCCGAAAACCTTTTGCAACATACTTACGTTATCCGACCGCATCCCGGTTGTTTTCTGTTTGATTGATAACGTACCACGGGGGTTGGCTTTGGTAAACCGCAATTCAACGTCGTATTCCTCGCCGTCGTCGCCGACAACCATTTTGGCAAACCCTTTGTCCTCGCCATTACGCAACACGGCGTCCCGGTTCCCGGTCAACAACGCCCCGATTGCCTTTAATAGCGTGGATTTTCCTAACTCATTGTCCCCGGTAATGAAATATACATTACCCTCAAAATCTGCGTTGAACTCCTTAATTACTTGGAAATTCGACAACTCTAATTTTTTGATAATCATTTTATCGCTCTTTTTATGCCGGGGTTGCCCCCGGCGGTTACTACTTATTTGTTTGTTAATATCATTCTTTGGTGTATCATGCTTTGCACCTTGTTAAGCGCATCCCGGTTGGCGTCAACCTCCGACCGGGTGCAATCGGCAATAAAGTTTTCCAAACGCTTATACAGGTCGTCCAACTCTTTTGCCGTCATTGCATGGCGAACGGCTCCCAATTCGTCCTTATCCATTTTTGCAAACTCGTTTAAGGGTTTCCAAATCGCAACGTTTGGGGTCGTCGGCGTTCTTTGTCGCATCAATTAACGGCATATCATTTGTTTTTGCCGTCCAACTTTTACCCGTAACGGGCGACGTGTAAGTTACTTTGTAATGTCCGTACCCGGCAAACTCAAACCGGAAATCGCTGATTGTTGTTTTCGCTCTCATTGCTTTTATTTTTTTAGCATTACCGGGAAAACGCCCGGTCGTTGTTATTTCATGCCACAAAAATACGGGGAATATTTTAATTACCAAAATTTTTTCTTTTTATTTTCGTGTTAGGGCAAAAAATCCCGATACGGCGCAAGTCGTACCGGGATAAAATCAAAATAATTTCATTTGCGTATCTGTTAAGACGGCAATAACGCCGTCAACTTTTTGTTCCCATGCCGTCCGGGTTGCAATCTTTTCCGGCGTTGGGTTCCGTTCGCACCTCCGTTGGTTGTGGCGCATCTGTTTAACCATGTACGCCAATTCTTCCAACGTTATTTTCGCCGGATTTTCGATTTGCGGGCTTTTGTTTTCGTCTGCCATACTTTTACCCATTCAAACAAAATAATCGAAATACGGGGCTTAAAATAAACGGTCGTGCATCGGGGCGGGCAAATTCTCCAAAACCCAACGGGGGTTGTTGTGCAAAATGTACCGTCCAAAGTGCATTATCATAAGGGCGTCGGCATTCCACAACGTCGCCTTAACATCGGGGTAATAATCGGCGGCGGCTCGTTGGTATCGCTTTTTGCGCTCCGGCTTTTCCTCCCCCTTAACCCGCAATTTCAATTCATTTTGCCATTTTTGGGGGTGTACCAAAACAAACGGTACGTCGCACATGGCAATTATCGTTTTCAATTTCTCGAACTCGGATAACAGTTTTTGAACCCGGAACGCCTTACCGGGGTTGTCGTTTACATCGTCCGGGCGCAATTGCACCTTTTCGACGAATACCAACGGGCGGCAAATACTTTTCATGTACTCAAACCATTGCCGCAACTCCATAAGGTCGCCCGGCATTTTTATTACCTCGGTTTTGTGGTTCGGACGCCAAACAGCAATCCCCCCGGATTTTCCGGGGTCAATGCCAATAATACAATCAATCGTTATTTTGTTCATTTCCAAAAATCTAAATAGTTATCAATCTGCAATTCGTCCGCAATCATACGGTCGAACGTGCGTTTTATCTCTTTGTCCCTCGCAATCTCATACGCCGTAAAATCCAATTCCGGGGCGTCGGTTCCCTTTCGTTGGACGTGGAACGCTTGGTATTTGTTGACGAACCCACGTGCGACACGTTGCATATATTGGGCAAATGCTTGTTTGCGGTCGTCCTCGCTTCCGGCAATCTTATTGGCAAAACCCAACTTTCGCAACCAATCATAAATCAACATTCCGTTAGTAATCCCCAACACAAACCGCCCGGTATATTTGTATTGCAAAAATACCTCCCTACATCGGGCGACGGCTTGGTTGTGATAATACCGTTTTTCCTCCGGCGTCAATTCCTTTTTCGGCTCCGGCAATGCTTTATACGCTTTATTGATAACCCCGTTTTGCTTTCGCCTGTATGCGTTCAATATCTTTGCGAAATAATCGGCGTTAAATTGTTGGTAATGTTTCCGTTCGGCGTTGCCGTCCCTATCCTTTGGCAAATAGTCGTCTAATTCCCCGGTAATCAGCAATTCAAACGCTAATTTAACCTCGGATAATGTTAATTGCGAATAATAGCGTTTGAGCAAATCCAACAACCGGGTACAAATATACGTCCAATCGTCCCGGTTTTCCGTGGGAATGATAAACCCCACGTCCATTGCGATAAACCGGAACATTTGCCCCGTTTTGGCAATCAACGTTTCGTCGTCAATCTCGGCAATCTGTTTTTTTGTGGACGCCACGAAAATATATTTTTCAACCGGGGTTAATGCTTTGGCAACCTCCGGTAACTCAACCATCGCCCGGAGAACGTCAATTGCTTTTGCCGTTCCGCTATAAAGCAAAACGGCGGCGGATTGTCGTTTTTCGGGCAACGTTTGTGGCAATCTGTTTGTCTTTTCGGGTAATGTTTCCATGTTAATAATCATCTTTCAAATACTCAATAGCCCCGGCAACGTTCAATCTTTGCGTTGGGGCTTTGTATTCGGGTTTCAAATGCAACTTTTTCTTTTCGACGTCCCCCCGTATGAAATTGCGGACGGTCGCCAACCAACCGTTTTTAGTGCGCTTCATATTCTTTTGGTCGCTCCAATCGCTAACCGAATGAAAGTAATAAACCAAATCGACCTTTTCAAATTCCGGTGTCGCAAACTTACTTTCAAACTCTGAATAATCCACGCCAACGCCGTTTTCAAATTTAACCATTTTGTAAACGTCGGAATTACGGAATAACGTTTTTTTCTCCTTTGGTTCCTCAACCTTTTGTTCTTCCGGGAATAATTCCCCGACAACATTGTTGTTGGGGGTATTCTCATTATCATTTATTGTATTATCTATATTATTACTATTATACCCTAAACTTTCGTTTATGGGTACCCCTAAACTTTCGTTTATGGGGGGCATCAACTTTTGTTTAGGGGTATCATCTCCGGTTAATATCCTTGCTGCCTTTTCGGTAAATGTTAGTAACTCGTAATTTTCACCAAAACAATACAGAGTTTTGTTATACAATTCGCAATTAGGATGTTTTTGTAAAATTCCGGCTTTAATCAAATTATCAATACGCTTTATCATGCCTTGACTTGTCTTTATATTCAATAACGGCATTGCTTCCAATATTAACTTGTGGGAAATCCAAAAATATATTCCCTCCGGGGTGTGCATCTTAACGCAACTTGCACAATTGGCGAAATCTTTTATAAAATCAAAAATCGCCAAATCTATTAAATCTAAATCTAAACCGCTATTAACGGCGGCATATTGGTTTATTAATATCGTGTATTTCATAATATTGATATTTTATAAACATCCGGTTCTGCTACGGGCTGAACTGATTTTATTAATAATCCTTTTTCGCATAACCATTTAAGGCAATCAATTACAGTGCTTTTGTTTATCCCTAAACATTTGGATAAATACAAAATACCCTTTGAATACTCGCCATATCTAACACAATAGGCGTGTATCATTGCATACAACATTAACTTATTACCTTTCAAATGCAATTCGTTAATCCATTTGTTTTTTATAATAAAATCCATAATTAAAATATAAAAGCCCGCAATCCGGGCTACCACACACCGGAAAACGGGCTTTGCGCTAAATAAATTAGCAATACTTTGCAAACGGTGGTAGTCGTTTGTTTTATCGACGCAAATATAGCATTTTTTATTCATTATCCAATTGCTTTGCAGGTTCCCACGCTTTGCGCACTTTCAAAACATTATCCGCACTTTCATTAGGAACCAATGAGACAACAGGAAAGCGGGAACGGTCTCCCGGCTTTTGAGTTGTGGCAAATTGTACGTTCAAATCAAAAATAATGCCTTTGCAAAATCCCCTTTCCGCTAACATACCGTCGAACGTTTCCCGAATTTGGGGAATTGTGGATGCGGTTCCCTTTGTTGAAAACTGCCAAACCCCGGCAATACCCCGCACCAATGGAACAATGAAATTAAGCGTTAATGTTACCTCCCAACCGTCGGCATCGGGTTGCTTACTTTTCCGGTTCGGGTACCGTTTGGCAATCGACAACATTAAATTAGGATATTGGGAAATAGTTAATTCCTCATACTTTTTGCCGTCCCAAACTTGGAACGTTTCGCCATCGCCCGCCGCAATCAAACGCCCGTCGTCGTCCCGGTATTCGTAACGCTCGTTACATACTTTTTCCGGGTCGTCGTCCGGGAAAACAATTTGTATTGTTTGGGGCTTTTCGCCGTATGCCTGTGTAAATAACCCGGCATACTTTCCCGTTGGTATGAAATAATCCACGCTTTGCGGGTATCCGTTGGCGTTTTTCATTCCGATTTTTATTTGTCCGACACGGGGCAAAATCAAACGGGATTTTTCCGCCTCATGTCGTCTTATTCGTCCTTTCATCGCTCTTTATATTTCGGGGTCGTCAATTAACAATCTTTTCTTATTCTCGTTTTTGGGCTTTTTGGGCGCATTTGCGGGCTTTTGTTCCTTTTCCGGTGTAACCGTCCGTTTTGCCGCCTTTCGTCCCGTGGCGGGCTTCTTTTCCGCCTCCTTTGCCGTTTTCCCGGTGCGTTTCACAATCTTTGTTTTCTTAATCTCCGGTTCCGGCGTTTGTTCCGGGGCAACCGCATCCGCTTTGACGGTATCGGCGGCGTCCGTGGTTTCGTCCGGGGTCGCCTCTTTGGGGGCTTTAGTTTTAATCAATTCCGCCAAAGACAACGATATTACATTTTGGGACAAATCCGGGGCGTCGTCCAATACAACCATACCATTAACCGCCGTAAACGTATTATCCCGCTTTTCGTCCTCAATGGCGGCAATCTCCAACAGATAGGGGATTTTCCGTATATTGGGGCTTTCGGTTTGCTCTTTCAGATTGTACGACGGTTTTTTGCGCCAATCTTTCGGGCTGAAATTGAAAATACGGGTAACGGGGAATTGCTCAAAATTGACGTTCCACATATCCCGGTACATTCCTAATTGTATTTCGCTTTCCTCGTAAAAACCTTTTCGCCCGCTTTTGAAATCGACAATTGCGTTAATCCGGTCGTCGCTTCCAATCTTTGCCCGCATGGTACACGGGCAATCAATCATTCCGGCGTACTTGTAATACGGGTGTACCAACGCAATTTCAACGGCTAACGGTCGTACATCATAATCCAATACGAATTGCGCAAACGCCAATACGTCCTTTTTCAAATCGTCGGCGTAATAAATAAAGTCGTCCGGCAATCGGTAAACCTCAATGTATTCTTTTAGTTTGCCTTTCAGTCCGTCCAAATCATACGCCCGGTTAATCAATAATTCCTCAAATGCGGCGTGCATAAACGTTCCATACGCCGCCCGTTCGCCTTTGTATCGCTCGGCTTCCTCAATGCCTTTGTTCGCAATCCAATTTATAAGGTGCGGGGCTTTGGGTAATGTTTGGGACAATATGGTTGTAACCGACGGGAAAAACTCCGGGTTCCCGGCGTCGTCATATCGGTAATAATATCGGTGTCCCTTGCTGTTTAACTGCCAAACCTTATACGGGGGTTCAATCAATGTTTTTTCGTCGAAAAACATTGCCGTCATTTCCTCAACCGTCATGCCCGGTATTATCTCAAACACTCCGGTTGGTTGTTCCGGTTGAACATCAACGAACGGGGGAATAATTGTTTGTTGTTCCTCGTTAATCTCCGGGAACATATCCGGGGCAACATTGCCGACGGTTCCCGCAACCTCTTTTACCGGGTCGCCCGGTTTATCGCTCTTTGCTCTCATTACTTGTACTTTTTATATTCTGAAATTCCACATAATACCATTGCGGCGCACATTGCCGCAAATAACAATTGCCACGGGTTCCAAAATGCGCCAATCAAACAATATAACCCCAATGCGCCAAACGTAACAATTAGGGCTTTCGCTTGAAACAACCCGGAAAACATGGTTTCGGCGGCGGCTTCCAACCATTCGATAAACTTACTTTTCATTGTTTCCGCCCTCCATGCCAAACAGGTAATCCGCCGTACAATCCAACATTTCGCAAAGAATAACGACCCATTCCGGGACAATCCGTTTGGTCGTGCCGTTACATAAATTCGTCATATTTACCTGTTGTGCGCTCTCGCTTGCACCCTCAAAAAGACGGGCGGCAATGTCTTTTTTCAAAACCTTTTTCCCGTTCGCCTCGGAACGGGCGATTGCTTCGTTTACTCTTAATCTCAATGCCATAACTTAAATTTTTTTGTTAATAACTTGGTTCGTTGCTCTCTTTGTATCCGCAATTGCGGCACGTTTTTTCCTCCCAAATCGGGCTATATTCCGGCGGGGTCAAATATCCGTCGCCTCCGGTACGTCTATACTCGCCGTCTGTAACCTCCATTTCCCCGCCACACTCCGGGCAATCATCGTCGCCAATCAATACACATTCCAACAGGGCGTCCAAATGGACGGAACGAACCGGGGAAATACCAATTGCCCGGATAACGTCCACCATTTCCACAACGGTAACATCCCGTTCGTAACAATCGGCGACCGGGAACCCCCAATTGTCGCTTATGTCCTCGATAATCTGTTTGTTGATTAACTCCGTAACGATTGTTTCGGATACTTGGTTAGCTGTTTTCCCGCTTTCGGTCGCCAACATCTTTAATTGCTCACTTTCTTTTATTTTCATATCATTTCCCGGTATCCCTCCGGGTAGGCTGTTAATCTTTTGTTCTGCAAAGGTAGAAATATTTTTTTAATTACCAAAAATATAATCTTTGTTTTGCGAAATCATTTTTGCCGGGTGCGTGAAATATCCGATTTTTAACCTACCTTTGCAATACCGCATTACCAAAAATCGCTCTCGGTTACTGCGTACCGAACCCCCGGCGTATCTGTTACGTCCGGGGGTTCATCTTTTCCAACGCCATTTGCGCCGCACAATAACAAAATCGGTATATATTGCCATAATATCCCGTTTGGTCGGTTATTTCCTCAATAACGCCCGCCGGATATTCCCCAAACGCCACATATTCGTATTGCGTTGGGTCTAACCCCAATGCGAACTCAAACGTAATGTCAATATATTTGTTCCCGACCCGGTTAAATGCGTGGTCGATTGGTATAAATACGTTCGTTTTGCCCTCAACGTATTGCACCCGGTCGGGAAATAACAACGTCAGCAAATGCGCATTTTTATAACACTCTTTGACTACCGGGCGAACCGTCCGGCGTATCAATTCAATTTCCCGTTCGTCGAATACGTCCGCCGCTTTTACGACCTCAACACGTTTTGCGGCGGCGATTGTATCGGTAAAATTTTGTCTTTGTCGGTCGGGCAAATCCAATCGTAAGAACGCCCGCATTTCCTCAATAATTACGCTTTCCATATCTTAACCCTTTGTAAACCCCTTAAATGCGACGTGGTAAACGTCGTATTGTTTTCCGGTAACATAAAATTCAATCATTCGGTCGTCGTTACCGACGTCGTTTATTGCAATGGTCGGGTATGGTTCCCCCGGCAATTGGTTAAAACAGTCCTCAATTTCCCGGTATCCCTCCGGGAACTCCGAACGGTCGGCGGCAAAAAACCGGGTTAAACTCTCTTTTATCCGGTTCAACATTTCGTCCCCGTTGGGTTCAAAATGCGCTTTTATTTTATCCTGTCGTCTTAATGCAAATCGCATGGTTAATAAATACTTTTTTGAAACGTCCACGACCTTTGCGCACGTTTCCGGGTTAACCATTCCTATATGCGTGTATTCCGTTGGTAATCCCAATTGCTCGGATAACCATTTGTAAGCCTCGGAACGCTTCATTAATTTACGCTTATATATTTCGTCAAAATATCGGTGCGCCTCAATCTTACATCGGCGCAACTCGGCGTTTGCTAATCGACCCTTTGCCCGGTCGGTTCCCGCATGAACGCCAACATAAGCCCGGCATTTAGGGCAATAGTAAATCATTCCGTAATCAATGCCGTAAACCTCAATACTATTTTTGTACTCGGTTGGAATATGGCAATACGGGCAAATCTTACCTTTCAACATTTCCCGTTGTTCCTCTGTTAATATCATTTTCGCCCTCCTTAATCACTTTACAATACTTATAATATTGGTCGTGTCGGCTCTCAACTCGGCACATCAACCCAATATCGTTGCCGTCTAACAATAGGTTCAACACATCGCCGGGATTGTGCCGGGTATAAAGCAAAAATAACCCGCCGTTTGCATTTTGGATTATCTTATACACATCTTGACTTAATCGGTAACGTTTCGTTTTGTTCATCGCTCTAAATGGTTATGCCGGGGGATTGCGCCCCCGGCTTGTTATTACTGTAAATATGCGATTGCGTCCAACCTTTCCTTTTCCTTTTTTGCATACTCAACGTTGCGGGCAATCCATTGTTCGGCGGGGTTCTCGGCTATCCATTTACTCCGATAATCCGGCGTAAAGTATGCAACTTGTTTTTTATATGCCGCCTCCGGGTTTGCCAATATTGCCGCCATATGGCTCAATCTTTTGCCGTGGTCGCCTTTCCCGATTAAATCCAAACGCCCGAAATAAAACGAACCGTCGGCGGTACACGCCACATATTCACGGGCGGACGTTCTTTTTGATACAATCGCCTTACTATCGGCGTCAATAACTTGGTACTCGTATTTCTTTCCCTTTACTTTCTTAACTAAAATGTACTTTGCCATTGTCTTTGTTCTTTTCTTTTCCATGATTGAAAATTTATATTGTTCCGGGGAAAACGCCCCGTCGTTGTTTACTGATAATAGAAAGTGATTTTAACGCCTCGGTGCAATTTGCAAACCTCTTTGTCGCCGTAACAATTGAAAGCACGTTTTAACAAGCGATTGACTAACTTAATGTCGCCGACAATCTTTATTAAACCGGACATACCAACCAACATATTAACCTTTTTGCCGTTTACAATTCCGTTTACCTTGACTTTGAAATTGCGGTTAATCTCTTTTGTTGTATATTCCAAACCGTTGTAAATATCTTCGGGCTTCATTGTATCGCTCTTTTTGTTGCCGGGAAAACGCCCGGGCGTTTTATTAACATGGCACAAAGATATGGCATTTTATTTTAACTACCAAAAGAATTTTCTTTTATTTTCGATTTGCGGACAAAAAACGGTTCTTTTGGCTCCCCGCAAAGTTATTTTTGGCGAATTTTCATTTTAAGCCACTTTATTTGCCGGGGTTGGTACTTTATCCATTCAAACAAAATAATCGAAATACGGGGCTAAAAACGGGCAAAAACAAAAACGGGGTTGCAACGCTTGGTTACAATCCCTTGTTATGCCTATTATATGTATTCCCAATTATAACCCTTATGTTTTTTCATACGCCCTTTACAACATCGAATTATCAATGTATCGTTAAACCCATCTTGTTTGGCTAAATGGATAGATTGGTATATTTTAAGACAAACCCCGTTTTTCATCATTCTAACAGGTTTTGAATTTGGATGCAATACACCCTTTTTACCTTGCATATTTTTAGCGTTGTTTTCGCTCAATCGTTTTTTAGTAATAGGATTGTTGTTATTTTCCAGATATGTAACCCAACGCAAATTGTCCGCATGGTTATTGGCTCGGTCGCCGTCGATATGGTCGATACATGGTTTGTTGTCCGGGTTCGGAATGAAAGCCGCCGCAACTAATCTATGTAATCGAAACGTTTTGCGCATCCCATTACATAAAGCAACGGTTTTATATCTATTCCCCGAACCACTTGTTTTCAACACTAATTGTTTCTTAACGGATTTTACACGCCCGTAATTACTCACTTTATACAACCCTATATATCCGGGTACATCTTTCCCAATTTCCATTATACAACCATTTAAGTAAGCAACCAAAAAAAAGGAAACGGGGAAAAGTGGTTGCATCTTTTTTCATCCGGTAGCTACTCCGAACTATCCCCGTTTGCCGCAAATATAGTTATTTTTCGATTGTTATAACCTCAAACCCAGTAATTTTTGTATGTGGATTTTTTGAAACAATGTCAAATTCACGATTTTTTATCCGTTTTGTTTTCCATAAAAAACCTAACCAACGCTTATATTGCACAGTTTCCGTTATTAAGAGGCTATCTCGTGTTATAATTTTGCCCGAAAACGTATTATTTATAATACATCCGTCAAAGTCAACCCATTTGTCGGAATACTCAATACAACGTAAAACGGTCGTAACCGTATCGCCGGGCAAATATACAACACTATCCCGGACGGTTGCCCGCAATTCGTTGATTGTTTCCATTTGGGTTGTTGTAACCCGTTCCAACTCCCGGTTCTTTGTCTGCAACGTCTTTATCAACTCCGCATCGCTCGCCCGGTATTTTTCAAACTCTGACAATTTCAGTTCCAAAACCCCAACTTTGGCGGCGTTCAAACTATCTTTCGTTTGGTACCGGGAAACTTCCTGCAATAACGTTTCCGTGTTGGTTCTGTATTTGTCCCTTTCCCCGGTCAACGTATTAATCCGGGAACGTTGCACCCATATAGTGACAACGGCGGAAACCGCCAAAGCAATTGCCGCTATTATTAAATATTTTTTCATAAGATACGTTTTATCGCTTCATAATGAATTTTTGCAATACGTTCACGCCCGGCGTCTGACAACATAAAACGGCAATCTTTTTCGGTATCCATGAAAAAGTTTTCAGATAATACCGCCGGGCAAACCGTATGTTTCAGAATGTAAAATTGGTTTTCTTTGTCCGGGTCGCCGTCGGTATGGTCAAAGCGCATTTTCCAACCATCCGGGGCAAACTCTTTTTCCGCCTCATTACAAAGTACGGTTGCGATTGCATCCGCTTTCGTTTGTCCTACGCTGGTATAACATTCCCACCCGGTGCCGCCTCCGGCGTTCCCGTGAACGCTAAACAAAACGGCGTTGTTTCCGCAATCCGCATGGATAACGTTTGCACGGCGGCAACGCTCCGGTAATGATACGTCGGTTTCCTCCGGTACCAAAATTTCAAACTTTACGCCATCGGCTTTTAACATCGCCGCAATACGGCGTACAATGTCACGGTTAAACTCCCATTCAAACAATTGGGAACCGTCCCCCCAAATGGGGGAACGCTTTCCGGCTGTTTCTTTTCCGTGTCCGTTGTCTAAAATAATAACCTTACTCATTTTTGTTTTCTCCTTTCTTTTTATTGTTTTTATCGGGGTCGTCCCAAGATTCTTTTTCCAAATTTTCAATTATCGGTTGCAAATGTGACGGCAAAGCCCTTGTAAACTCCAAACGGATAACATGGTAAATAATACGTAATGCCAAATTCCGGGGGTACGCAACAATCAGATTGCGGAACGCATTTTGCAAATACACATACATAAACACATAAGTAAGCGATTTAACAACGATAATTGCCGCTTTGTCGTCTCCGCAATTTTTCATAATGATAAAAATCGCCTCCACAATAAACAGATACAAAAGCAATTCGCACAATGCGTTTTTAAACTTTCGGAACGAAAAGTTTTTGCATCGAACAATTGTCACGCCGTCCGTCCTCATTCCCGCCCAAATATTGAACGCAAACATAACTACTAACGCATAAACAAATCCCTTTGTCGGGGTTACATACCCAAATAACGGGCTTACTGTGGAAATGGCAATAATACGCCATTGTTCCCAATTAAATATTCTTTCCATTATATTAATGTTGATTTTATTAAACTATAAATTTGATATGCAAAATTAGCATGTCCAACACAATTTGGGTGAATTATTGGAGCATCTCCACACGCTACATATAAATTATTATTAACTGAATTACTTGCTAAAAATGAAGTTTCGCTCACTTGCCTTGCTGCCATTGCCATTGGTCCGGGAGTTATAAAATATGTAGGTACATAATAAGCATTATCATGTTGAGAACATATTTCAATCAAATCTTTGTTCATAAAAGAGAACCTATTATGATGGTCTGCTGTTGTACCGTTATACATATTCATGCTATATAATGCCTTTTCATCGGAACAATATTCATTATAATATTGTGGGAAATATGTACCTGCAACATCCGGTAATGTAAGCAATACTTTAATATCGGGATATTCGCTTTTTATTATAGATAAAAGTTGATTATATTTCGATATATAATTATCTCTTACCGAACCATCTGTGCTATAACTTCCATTATATCCTAATAAAAATAAAACGTGCGTTGGCTCACATACATTATATTGCGTTGTATAGCTTGGTGCTAATTGACCTTTATTTTCGATTGTACATCTTTCAGTTGTTCCGTCACTCTTAACAATTAATGTTCTGTAATTTTCTACCCAATATTTTAAACTAAATGTATTACTTTCCGGGTTATATAATGGGTTTGTTTGTCCTGAGTAAAATGTAGGACTAAACATATTGTCAATACTATTTCCGCCTGCACCAATTGCAAATGCTTTTATATTGTTTTTTACAATTCCGTTAAAATTAATGTCAAATGATACACCATTATATGATGAACCTATTAAATTACCTAAACTTTCAAAGAAAAATCCGTTTTCTGAATTTTCTATTTTATCCATTTCAAATAATGCTTTTACCCATGCCCAATATTGTTTAGGTGAATTAGGGTATGGCTTACCATAATCTGTTAAAAATCCTTGTGTTACTGAATCACCTATACAAAGAAGCCTAACCGGATGGTTTTCTGTTGCTTTATTTCTTGTTGAAATAATTGGAATATCAATATTTATATCCTCAATATTATCACCTACTATTTTTGCAGATATTACACTTTGCAATTTATCATTTACAGAATTTGAAGAATAACTATTTATTGCATTTGTAGCATAATTAATTGGTGAATATATTGGAATATAATTTCTTCCTTTATCAACATGTATATTCTGATATTCTTTATTTAATTTTCTAAAAAAATGGTCTATATTAACTCTAACAGAATAATTTCTAAATGCCGGGTCTCCTTCAGTTATATCATTGCATACACAATATATTGTTGGAGGCAATAAATATGTTTCCAATTTTGTTTTTTGAAAATCATATATTGGGAGCATATTACCAAATGAATTATAAATAGATATTGCGTTTATTCCTTGTGTGTTAATATTTGCAATATACAACAAATCATCATCACTTTGCAATGAATATTTATAATTCTTTACTAACGTAGAACCTGCATAATATCCGTTAATAGACCCGTCTTTCTTTTTAATAGAAAATGTCGAATAATTAGAATCTCCACCATCAACTACACTTATAAACAAATCACCAATAGAATTAGAAATATCAAATACATAACACGAATAATCTGACACAAACACTAAATTACCATCTTTTGCAATTGCAGAGTGTTCATATTTCAAAACGTTTTTCTGCAATCCTTTCACAAAATTAGTATATTCACCACTTTTATTTTTTATTTCTTCTATATCTATACACTTAGGTGTAATTAAATAGCCATCACAATATATTTCTATTCCATTGATACCAATAGAGTTTAAATTAGAAATTCTTAGAATATTTGAATCTTGTGGAACTGTATATTGATAGTTTGCTACACTTACATTTATTCCATTTACAACTACATCATCTATTGTAAACAATGCCCATGATGAACCTCCCAAACCTTTAGCACTTAAATTTATCCTTTTACCTCTAATATTTGAAACATCAAAACTATATACAGAAAAATCTAATATTGATTTATCAATTGTCCCATCATTTTTTATTGCTCCCTGCTCTTTACTAACAATATTTAATGATATTTTTTTTGCATATTCAGTTTCATTTTTTAATGAATTTAGTAACGGCAATATGTATTCTCCATTTTCTTTTTTTATTGAAATACCTTGTATTCCTGCCGTATTATTATTTGCAACATAAAGATATTTATCATCTTGGCTTAATTCAAGCTCATAGTTTTGTACTACATTGTTAAAATATCCAATTATTTCTCCATTTAATTTTTCAATAGAAAAAGAGCTATATCCGGAACTTGCAGGAGAATTTATTGTAATATATATTTTATTTTCTCCATAAACATCAAATTTGTATGTATTAAAATCTAAAACAGGTGTTAAATATCCATTTGAATCAATTGCAAATCCTGCAAATGACAATGTTGTTTCTGTTTTTTCAATAATTTGATTAATTTCATCTTTAACAATATCTATATCTGACATAGACGGAATGTTAGTATTTATCTTTTCCCATGTACCGTTTTTATTAGATATAATACAAACCTCATTTATTAATGATATACCATTGAAATTTGGATATACTCCATTATATGCAGCTATATAAAAAACATTTTGGTCGGGTGTACCCGGATTTGTTTCCGGTGTTGCTATTCCTGCAAATGTTGCCCCATCGCCTACCGTTGAAATTATCGTCAATAGTGCATTTTGCAATATTGCTCCGGTAATTTCTTGGTTTCCATTTGTTTTAATAACATCGGAAACCGCTTGTTTTAGTTGTACGTAATTTCCCATAATCTAATAATTTAATTGTTGTCGAAATCATTATTGAAATCTTCGTTAAAATCTCCCTTATTACTGATAATATATCCACGTCCTATTTTCTTAACGACGGTGTTTGTTTTAAACTCAATTTCCAAGCTCGCCAAATCCCCCTGCGTTTGCCATTTCGGGGTAATTAAAAACGTGTCGCAATCGTATTCCCTGCCGTATTTATCCGTTATATGTATATAATCAGCCATACGAATAAAACGCATAACATCGCATAAGTATTCCGGTGCCAATATAGTACATTTGAACGTCTTTACCGAAATTTGTTTTTCCGGGAAAAAATAACCGTCCCTTTCCTCCCCGTCCTCTTCAAATTCATAATCCGGTTTTCCTAACTCGGTACAAAGATATAACATGTTTTTGAATGTCGGATTTTTATAAACTATTTGTCCGGCGTCAAACACTAAATTTTCAATGTCCCACCAATCAATTTTCAAATAACCGGAAACGTCCTGCACAACCGTAAACATTTCAGAATACCACGTTTGAACGCCATCAGATAACCGCAAATAATAAATTCCGTTAAACTGATTTAACGGCATGGGTAATATTGCCGGGTATAATATTACATCATATCCCAACGACTGAAACCGGACAACTTGCAATCCGGTTTCCCTCATGTATGTTGTTATATTTGCAATTTGTTTTCCGGTTTTATCATATAGAATAACAGACGTAACAGAATTTGAACGGGTATTTCTTATTATCTGAAACGGCAATAATCTATCAGCCGGTGCGAACAATGGGTATATTTGCCCGTATGCGTAACTTTTACGGTGGTTCTGCTGCTCTATTGACGTGTACCACGGCAATACGCTTATATTGTTATTCTGTATCATATTTCAACGTTGCTTTAATGTTTCGACTACACAAATTTACGCTTAATTTATCAACTTGACCGTTACCGATATACGTTTTTATTAGTTGCATCGGGTTTGGGTCGTCATTTGCCGGAAAACTAAACGTTTGTTTCTTCTTTCTCTCAATGCCATTGACGTAAACCTCGGAACCGTTTATTGATACACGACGGGCGGGTAACTCATATAACCAATACGGGGATTGCAGATTTATAAACGCCAAATATCCGTTTTGCAAAAAGTATTCGACCCCGTTAATAGTTTGGCGGGTAAATGGTAATATCCATTGCGACCCGGACGTTGGCGGAACGGCGGCAAACAAGGCGAACCCTTCCGAACTCATATTGCCCGGGTTTAACAACATCATATCAATATCGGACGTAAAGTTTGATATATTAATTTCCTCAACCTTTCCGGGCGTTACATACTTGCTAATTACTTGTATCGGCAATCCCTCAAAAGCCGCCGTAACGTCGTCCATCCATTGAAATTGATAACGTTCGGGCAAATCGACTTTATCAAACGAATATTCCGACGTGTTGAACGCCCACGGTTTCCCGTTGCGCAAATTCAATTCCTTTGTCAAATCGTGGCTTAATATAGCCCCGCCGGAATAGGAACCGCCATTGCGGAAATATTGGATATGTTCGATTTTAAATTTGCCGTCCTCAATGAACCAATAACATTTAAAACAATCCCGTAACATATTGGTAAATTGTTGTAAGGTCGTCGGGGCTTTTTGTGCGGGTTGCTGATATTCCCCGTTTATAATATTGGTTTTCTGTGATACAAGCAAACGGAAATTCAACCCGGATATTGGGTTGTTACCGCTGTATAAAAATTGACTGTATTCCGCCGTGGCTGCGTGTGTTATACCCGGTGCAATCTGATTGAGCAAAACGGATATACAAGACGCAACCGGGAACGCATCCCGCAAAGTATATGCTTTTCGTGCTTTTTCCTCTAATATCCAATCCATTAAATAAAACCCAAACCACAACGACGCATAACGCCACGTTGACCGGGCGATTGGATAAAACGTTTGTCCGTATATGGAATAAGGCGGCGCAAAATACTTTCCGTTGTCCGCTAATCCCCACTCGGTCGGGGTATCTGAAAAATTGTTCGAAATAAACGCCACGTCGATTGCGTAACCAATCGCACGCCTATAATTACGGTTATTATCAACTATATCATCGGCGGGCAATGGATATGTATTAAGGTCGTCGATTTTCTCCACGTCGCACAAATACCGGGCGTATATATTATAACTTTTCATATCGGCGTGCATTGTTCCGGTTGCCCCGGAACCCTCGACGGCGGTTAAATCAAACTCCAACGTATCAAACGGGGACGTTGTAACCTTTTGATAACGGAACATTGCCACATCGTCCGATTGTCGGCGTATCTCAACCAATGCAAACCCAAACGGCACGCCGTCAATTCGTTGTTGTGAAATATAGATATAATAACTAACATTCAATTCCGGGTATAATTTCCCCTCGAATGCGTCCGCACTTGCACCCGTTGCCATTCGTCCGGTATAAAGCCCGGATATTACCGCCGGGGAACCGTTGGACGTAATTTGTATTTCTTTCAATATATTGCACAAAGCAAAATGATAGGTTTGTACTAATGCGTTTTGGTCGGTCGTGGCGTTTGCGTCTTGTTCCCAATTCGTACCGCCCAAAAAACAAGAAACAACACTATCCCCCGGAACGTATATTTGAATTAATGGACGCTTGTTTATCGTTATCCGTTGGATTGTCGGGGCTAACGTTATTAAATTGTATTCCTTTTCCAATCCCGCCAACACGTCGTTATAATCGTCGATTGCGTCCGGTTGCACAACAACCTTTTTATCGTAATCGGTAAACGTGCAATCGGTTTTCATAAACTTGCCTTGAAAGTATTGGAACCATGTACGCCCGCCGTCGTCGCTCTTTTCAATGCAATACAAAAATTCATTGTCGAACGATTGACGGTTTATATAGTCGTAATCATCCCGGACAAAGGTAATTTTGCCGGATAATTTGGCACGATAAAACCGTTGGTTGGTTTCTAATTCGTACTCCTTTGCCAAATCGTCCTTATAAATCGGATGCACGGTTTGACCTTGTAAGACGTTCGGGGCGTCCAACGTTCCCAATCTCAACCATGCCGTCCCGTTGGCGTAATGCGCTTTGATTACATTAAACCGGATATATGCGGCATTGCTTGGTATGTCAAATTCCGTATTTGTGGCGGACGGGTCGCTCCCCCAACCGCCGATAATCTTTTTATTGCTATCGTAAAATGCGCCCCCGGATTGCGTGGTGAAATTCTGAAACAATTTGCGGGGGTACACATTCCCAACCGGGACAAAAGTACGGGTATAATAGAACTTTGTACTATTCCCGTTTATGTTCCCGGTTATGTGACTTATCGCCCCGTTCGCTAAAAACGCATTTACAAATGAATGTCTATAAATCGGGTTCATATCAATTTTTAATTTTACGTGTCAAATTCTTGTAAACCTCAATAACATTGCCGTTGCCATCGACGTAACGACGGCGGCGGTTTTGTTCCTTAATCTCCCTTACATCGTCTTTTAAATCCCGCAAATCCGGTGCGTTATTTTGTTGAACCGTTACATTAATGCCGTCGGTATTGTAGGCATTAAGGTACTTTTGGGGGAATGTTCCCCGGTTCAAACTATTTATTACGTCCGGGATTAAACGACGGAAACGGCGGGAATTACGTTTATTGATAACGGCGAAAAATTCCCCGCCCTCGGCACGCCTCCGGGTTCCATCCGGTTTGGTTCCTAAATCCACGTCGTCCCCGGATTGGTGGGAACCGCCCGCCAACAATTCAACCGTACCGTCCCCGTAACTTTCCGAACCCTCGGCGGCTTTACTCATTTGTGCGGCTTTAATTTTGGCGGCGGCAAATGAAGCCCACATAACAGCGATTGCCGGGATTGCGAACGGGAACCCCAATTGCGACCAAATCAAAGCGGACGCCGCTACAAGGTTTCCGATTTGTTGGATTGTCTGTATTGCCTGTTGTGCCTTTTGCGCTTTCTGTTGTTCTTTCAACGCCTTTTCTTGGTTCCGCTTTGCCAAATCCAACTCCTTTTGTGCCATAACCACGTTTGAGGCATAACCGTTCGCCCGTGCTTCCCTTTCGGCGTCCAACGTGCGTTGTGCGCTTTCAACCTCTTTGTCGGCGGCATTTACGGCGGCTTCGGCGGCTTGCAATTTCGCATCTAAAAATACCTGTAATTGCTCCATTGCAAAGGATACGGACGTACTTATTGCCTCCTTTTGGTCGTCGTCCAAATTAAGCCCAAACAAACCGTAAATGTCTGTTCCTCGTTCCTCTCCTTTTGACTGCTCAATTTCTTGGTCAATCTTTTTTATTGTGTTTTGAATTGTTTGTACTTCAACATCTGGCAATTTATTGGCTGCTTGCTCGTTCAATTCTAATACCTTTTGCAAACGTTCCTTTTCTGCCTGCAAACGGAATTGGGTTTTCCGGGCTTCTGAATTTCTTAATAAATCAAATTCAGATTGCGCCAACGCTTGTTGTTGGTCAAACATCATTAATTGCGTTTGCAAATATTCGTCGGCAATTGCGCTTCCCTTAACGTCAAATCCGGCATTAATTACCCCGGCGTCCTGCTGTTGTCCGGTCGGCTTTTGCTCATTCTGCAACAATGCTGTTTGTCTTTCATTCTCTAACAACTGCATACGCAATTGTCGTTCCTGCTCGCTTCCCTGCTTAACCGCTTGCAAACGTAATTCAATGCTTTCTTTCTGCAATGCCAATTCTTGCAACTGCCGTTCTTGCTCTATTTTCAACAACGCCTCTGTCTGCTGCTGTTCTAACGCCGTAATTGTTGCGTTTATCGCCTGCCGTCCGGTTTCGTTCAAATCCTTTTCGGTCTGTAATTGGTGTTGCAAATCCTCAATCTGTCGGGAATACTGATATTGCGTTTGCTGCCTACGCTTTGCCCATTCGTCGGTTTCCAACTGCAATTGTACATCCTGCAATTTCCGGGTTGCCTCCAATTTCTTTTTATAAGCCGCTTCAATTTGCTTTGCTTGTTGTTCTGCCGCCTTTTCCGCATCGCTTTTACCCCTTGGCGTTACGGTTGGGTTCTGTGTCGTTACGGGCTTATTGTCTGTTTGTGGCGTCGGGGTATCTCCAACAGAAACCGGGATTGTTAACGGTTTTATTTTCTTTTGCATACCCTCCAAACCCTCTTGGAAATTTTCTGTTATGTCTTTAACTTGGGCTTTAACCAAATTTCCGTACGCTGCCGCATAATCTGCCAATCCTTTTTTTACGTCGTCAAAATCTAACGTAAACACCCCCTTTAATGCGGTTCCGGTTGCTTTGACTATATCAATAAAGAATCCAAACAAATTTCCCAACGTATCAAATGTTGTTTTGAATCCGGCAACAATCCCATTCCAAATTGCACGTATCAAAACACTTTCATTGTATAACTCAATCAAGTAATTGACAACATCAATAACCCCTTTTATTATCGCCGTCAATCCTTGGTTAACAAAAACTTTTGCCTGCGTTGTCAACGTTTCAAAATTTCCTCCGGTTGCGTCAAACAATCCGGATAATGCGTTTTGCAACTCAATTTGGCTTTGCAATTGTTCCTCCTGCAATTGCGCCAAAACTCCGGCTTTCCCTTTTACTTCATCCATGTTTGTTGAAATATCTTTCAACGTGCGCAAATACTGCAATCCGGCGTCCTCTCCGGGACCCCCGAATATATCTGCAATTGCAGCCCCGACCGTTGCCGCATTATCCGGCAATTCTGCCAATTTTGCGGAAACGTCTTGTATAACATCGAACGTTGTTTTGGTTCCGGTCTGCAAATCTTTTTGAACTTGTTCCGACGAAATACCGATACCGTCCAAAGCCGCCGCCGTCGCCGTCGTCATTTCACGCAAACGCAAATTTGCCTCCTTAATTGCGTCAACGCCTTTGTCCGAAAAGATACCCATTTTGTTTGTTTGGGCGACAATGGCAACAAATTGGTCTGCCGATATTCCCGCTTCCTTAAAATATGCCGGGTATTCTTTCAACGTGTCTAAAAATTCCCCATTCGCATCGGCTCCGGACAAAAAACCATCCTTAACCAACTGCAATGCCTCATTTGCAGAAATACCAAATTGTTGTGATAATGCGTTTGTTGCAATCAATGTTTCCCGAAAATCTGCGCCGAACGAATCTGCGACGGCTTGCACCTCGTTTCTAAACGCTTTCAAATCATCGCCGCTTTTCCCGGTAAATTGTTGCGTCAACCTTGTTGCCTCAACTAATCCGGCGTTGTAATCGTACCACCATTTGAACGCCGCACCAGCCGCCGCAATCCCGGCAATTGCCAAAAATACGGGATTTGAAAGTAAACCCAACAAAGTTTTCCCCAACGCCTTTGCGCCATCGCCTATTGCTGTAAATACTGCTTTGCTTTCTGCGCCTCCACGACCTAACGCCAAAAGGCTCTCGCCAAATGAATTGTTAAGCCCCAACGTTTCTTTTAATTTGTCGCCATAAGCAATTATTGCGTCGGACGCCTCCGTATAATTACCAACGTTCAATTGATATTTCCCGGTTGCCTCCTGCAAACGCTTCATTTCTTCGTATATTTCGCGTGTCTGTTCAACCAACTTGCGCCCCTCCTCGGTATTTTCTCGCTCGGCTTTCGTCATGTTGTTCAGATAGATTTTATTTAACGAATATTGCGCCGACAACTTGTTATAACTGCCTTCGGCTGACTGATTGATTTTTACAATCAATTTGTTTATTTGGTTGGCTTCCTGCTGTGCCAATTTCACCTCCGCCAACTTCTTTGCGTTCTCACTTTCCGCAAACGCCAAATCACGTTGCGCACGTGCCAAACGTTCCGCATCGTCTGCGGCTTTCTTGGTTGTGTTCCTGCCGTCCTCGGTTGCCCCGGAAACCTTTTGCAGAACCGCCGCCAACTGAATTGCTTCCGCCCTAATATTTTTCAACGCATTTGTATATGCGTCTGAAAGTTCATCCAATTGCTTTATCAAATCAGTAATCGAATTATCGGGGCTTACCAAATCAGAATATTTAATTGGGTTGTTGTTATCTGCCATATATCCGACTATTTGTTTTTGTTATTTTCGGGCAATTTGCCCTACAATCAATTTTCTTTTCTCAAATGTATAATTTATCGTCTGAAAAATAAAACACCTCAAATCGCCTTATTTTGGCTTTTTCTGCTTGCTTTTTTCGCTTGCTCCTTAATGTATTCAAATGCGTTGTAATATTCCAAAACGGTAAACGATTTTGGGTTTACGTGCAAATGTTGGGACAATATCAAACACATATTTTCAAACTGCTTGTCGTATTGTATTTCCACGCTATCCGACCCGCTAAACGATTTGGGTTTTGTATAAGTCAACAACAACGTCGTAATATGGTCTATTTCTTCCCGTTTGTCGCTTTCGTCCCCCTTTATTATCGCATCCAACATTAACATCGTGCGTTGCTTCAATTGGTCGTAATACTCTTTAACCGTGGCGTCGTCGAATAGTTTAGGAAAATACAATTGCAATTCTTCATCTATTTTTTTTTTGACCGCTTCCAATTGGGCGGTCAACTCGGCGTTCGGCGCATCGGCGAATAAATCCAATACCTTTTGCAAACCGTCCGCCGTCATATCGTTGTATTCGGTTCCGTCCACGGACTTAACCAAACAGGCAAACGCCAAATACTTTGGCGATATGGCGGATTGGACGAAATAAACGTTTTGCCGCAAATTATCCAATTCCTTTTCCGCCAAATCCGGCTTTTCCTTTCGGATAAACCGGATTGCCTTTTCAATATGCGCATCCCAATCGTTCAAATCCGACCCAACCCCGGCGTCGATAAGCAACATTTTGTTATATGCGTGAAATCGCAAAATCGGCAATTCGTCGATACTGTCGTACAACACAACCGCCCGTTCCCCTATCTTTGTCGTTTTCATAAGAGTATGCGGGTTATGACTGTTGAACAAAACGGAACCAATAACAATGCCGGGTTCCCGGTGCATATAGCAAACAGGACGGACAAAACGACCCCCGCCCACCATGATAAGCAAAAGCCGCAATTGAACATCTTAACAAAAAAGTCGTTGCCGTGAACTTGGACGTACTCAATAACGCCCCACTTTTTTAACAGGGTCAACAGGAACGCCGCCACGGTTGCCACGACCAAAACCCAAATAATGAAAGTTACCATATCGTTAAATGTTACAAGGTTGATTAACTGACAATACACCCTCAAAGCGAAAACCGCCGAACGGGTGCATTAAAAATTGATTATCTATTTCGTCCAACGTAAACCCACGGTACACGTTTTCCGCCAACTCATAAATCCGGTTTATTACAATCGTCCCGTCTTTCAGCCAAAAACCGCCATTTAGGACGGTCAATATTTCGTTCTTCAATGCCTCGGTATTCCGGTTGTTGAGTTGACCGGGGTAAACCTTGCGCAAATCGAACCAAACAATAAGGGAAAACGGGGCTTTAATCTCGCTTTGCTCTTTGGGAACCCAACCGACCGTTTGCGGGTCGTCTATCCAAAAGAACGAAAAATTGCCAATATTGGCATCCGGGGAAACGTCGATATAATCATTGTCGCCTCTCCATTCCGTCCCGCCCGCATATACGTTCGGGGTATAATAGCGTTTGCCCTGTATCACTTTGGCGATACGTTGCGCCCGCCCAAATGCGATGTCCAACCAATCGACGTTATCCATTAACCCGGTTTGTATGTTCCCCAAAACCCGGTCGATTAAAACCGGGTTGGGAATTATAGGGGTTGTTCTCTTATTCGTTGCCATATAATACGTTTTTTGCTTTCTTCATTAAGTCCGGGAATATATATTGCCAAATCAACGCCGCAATATTTTCGTCCGTCAATCCCAATATTTGCCGCCCGTACTTTTTTATTAAGTCCTCCGTTTTGAAATCCGACGCTTTTATTTCAAACTGTTTGTCGCCGACTTCCAAAAAAAACGACGCTTCAAAATCCCCGGTATCCCGTAACGTTACCCGGTTTGTCGGTTGTCCCTTTTCCTCCTTTATGGCTATCGTCAACGGCGAATACGGGGCGTAATCCATAATATCCACGCCCAAACGGTTAATACCTTGTTCAAACAATTGTTCCTCGGCATTCATATCAACAATATAGGCGTCATTGTCCCAAATGATTTGTTGAATGTATGCGCCGGACGATAACCCGTTGTTGAACGTGGCAACCCGGTTGCGTAAATCCTGTATTGACTTTAACCCCGCCATAATCTTACGTTGTCCGGTATTTTACACCGTGGTTATTACAAGTAAGGCAAATACGGTCGATACCCTGCGTATCCAACCGCAACGCCTCGTATGCTTTTTTAAGGTCATAACCCAAACCGCCGGGGCGACCCTCAACGTTGCCGTCCAATTCGTAAAGAATTTCCAACCGGGTTGCGTTTACTTGGTTCCGGTTTACCTTAACATCGGGGTTCATTGCCAACGTGCGCAACATGATTGCGGCGACCTGTCGTTGGATAACCGTTTGGAAAATCTGCCTTTCCTTAATGATAAAATCCGTTAGGTCGCAACCAACGGTTATTTCGCAATTCAACCCGTAATTCTGCGTATTGGTGTACATCGTCAACGCAATATCCCACAACTCCGGGTATTCGTCGAATGTTTCCGGGGCGTTCATCATAAACGGGGATACCTGTAAATACTTGGTTATTTCCCGCCAACGCTCCAAATCAACGTAACCCGTACACGTCCCGCACGGCTCCCGGCTCCAATCCTTTGTCATGTTAATTGCCTGCATCCCGGCGGGCAAATCGTTTTGGTTGTAACAAAGGAACCACGACCCCCCGGCGTTGTTTCCGGTACTGATATACGGCAAATAACAATCTTTCAACGGGAACCATTGAAAACCGCCGTTTGTCTGCGTAAAATTCAAATCAAACGTCTTTATCGGGTCAATTTGGGACGAATGGAAAAGATACATACGAACAACCCCGGTTGCGCCCGTCATTTGCAACCCGATTTGTTCGATTTTCATTGTTACGCCCATAGAACGAACCGGGACAATTTCAAACCCGACTAATTTATGATTATTCGGCAACGTCGCCCGGATACGTCCCGCACCGTCAAAGAACGTGCGCCGTTCCAATAGGTTCTTTGTTTCCTTATCCAATCCCTTTATTTGCGTGAATGTTTGTACCATTTGGGCGATACCGTTACGGGTCAACCTTTCCAAATAGTCGGATAAATAGTTGTATTCGCCCCAATCCGGGTTTCCATAATCGTTGTTGATATCGTCGTTAAAATCACTTGCGACGGGTTCGACATTTTGGTTGTCCCGGCGGGCAATCCATACTTTGCCATTGTGTCGCACTTTCGCACCTGTTTTGTATTCCGGTATCATATTCCAAACCGGATATTGAAAAACGAAATCATCCGGGACGATTGCCCGGACATTATCCAAAGTAACAAGGGGGTGCGCACCTTGAAACGTCAAACCGCTTTCCGTCTGCGTTAAATTGTCGTCTATCTCCTTTGCCGGGTCGTATGATTGTTCCCACCCGACGACGTGCAATAATGCGTCCTGTATTTCTTTTAATCGATACATCTGCGTTTGAAATAAATAAGGGGGCGGGGATAACCACCCCGTCCCCTCGGTTTAACAATTCGTTATGCTCCGGCGTTATGCGCCAGCTCCGGCGGGAAATTCCCCGGCGTTGGTTACATATACAGGCATACCCAACGGTTCGTTTGGATTGCGGGCGGCAATCTCGGCTTTGATAATCGGGTTTGCCACAGTATCCGGGTTGCTGTTGTAAGCAACCATATACGCCACGTCAACGGAAAATCCGAAATACTCCTTAACGGCGCACGTCAAATCGGCGGTTGCGTCGCCCATGATTGCGGACTGGTCGCCAACGGCGGTGTAATAGTGCGAACCAACGGGTAAATCAATGTACGGCAAACGTACAACGTCCCATTCGTGGAAATTCGCACGGGTACGGCGTAATGCCTCACGGTCAACACGTGTAAGAATACCAACATTACCGTCAGCAACGGCAAACATGGTTCCCATTTTGCCCGATTCGTCGGTTACGTTGTTTGTATAGTGCAAAACCTTGTTGTCGTACTCCATGCGCTTGTTTACGTCGTTGTAAACGCCATGTTGTGCAAGTTTACGTATAAGGCTATCAACCCCGGCGTTGGCGATAATGTGGATATATTCCGGGTAACAGTTAGCCCGCATAATCGGGTTAATATCGCCTAAAATCTCGGTTGCCATTTGGGTTGGAACCTGTACCACATTGCCCAACTCCGTGTAATTAAGCAACGTTTTGAACACCTTTGTTTTGTTTGCCTCCAATGCGGCAACGGCTCCGACGTCCAATTTGTTCGCCAAAGCCCGGCACGTCTTTTCCATTTTGCGCAAAAAGTCGTGTTCATAGGAAATTTCGTTGTTCATGTAGGCGGCGGGAACCATTGTAAAGCCAATGGCATAAGTCGCCCAAACAACCGTTACCAATGCGGACGTATTTTCATCGTCAGCGATAACGCACGAACGGACATTGCTAACCTGTACATCGCCGTCGTAATTGATAACGGGTACTTGTACCGTGTTACCAATGGACGCAAACGCACGTTCACGCAATTTGGGGTTAATGATTGAGGACGGGGCGTTGGTTTGTTCAATGAAAAAATCCAATGCGCCATACTCACACGGGCGGGTCATATTACGGTCTAATTCCGGGTTTTCAATCCGCCAATTCTGCAATCTTGTTGCTACTAATGACATAATGTTAAAAATTTAATTGTTATTAAATGCGGGTTTACCCTTTACCCGTGGTTGTTTACTTTTCCGGCAATGCGGCAATATTGTTGTCCTGCCATGCCTGTTTCATTGCGGCGTCGAACTTTTCGGAACCCGCCGTTAAGCCCTGCGCCATAAGGTTTGCGGCGATTGCTTCGTAAGCCTCGACACGGGTTTTTGCGCCCGTTACGTCAATGGTTGTTCCGCTACCACCGCCGGAACCGCCCCCGGGGGGAACCGTTCCGCCGCCTCCGGCTTGGCGTCCCTTATCCAAAATACCCATTGTTTCCAATTCCTTTGCCAACAGGTCGCCGGGGGTGTACGGGTTCAACTGATTGTTCGGGTTACGCATAATTGCGCCGCTTTCGTCCTTAAAAGCAATGATTTTGCCGCCTTTGCCGTCGTCGATATATTCGGGGTTCATACCCTTGATTTTGTCGATTGCTTGCGCCAACAAAACCTTTGTTGCGCTTTCGGGCAATCCCGGTTTGAATTTCAACCCGGCGGTTGCGGTCTGCAATGCGCCCTCGATACGAACGCCGAACAACTCCGTTTGGAATTTCTTTTCGGCTTCATCGTACTTTCTTTTGAGGTCGTTAAACTGCGTTGTTACCGCCGTTAAATCGGCTTTCGCCTGTTTCAACGCCTTTGCCGTTTCCGCATCGGTCGCACCGTCGGCAATTGCCTTTTCCAAACGTGCCTTTTCTTTCGTCAGACTGTCGATTTGGGTTTGCAATGCGCTTGCGCTTTCCGCTTTGGTTTTGAACTCGGCGACCACACGTTTTGCGTAATCAAACGTCTTTTCGGTTCCGTTCTTTTCGATACCGGACGCCGCCAATATATCGGCATCCAATCCGCCGTAAATTTCGCCCGTCTTTTTGGCGATAACGCTATTTTCGTCGTTGGCGGACAATGTTGTAATTGCCGCAATTTGTTCGTCGGTTAATCCGGCTAATGCCGCATTTGCAATTAAAATTTCTCTCGTTAACATAATTCTTTCCCTTTGAATTAATTAAGTGCGATTGCTGCTACTGCTCCGCTGTTTGCGTTAATAATATCAATTGTGTATTTTGGCGAATCCCCGGTTGTATCAACCAACCAACTAACAACACGTGCATGGCTGATTTTATTTTCAACCTCTTTTGTTACCAAAATGACGTCGGCAATTGTTCCGCCCTCAATACATTCAATCAACTTTTTCTTTGTTGCGCCATCCAATGCGGCGGCGGTTGTTGTTACTTCAATAACCAAATTGTCCTGCTGTGCAATCTGTGCCATAATCGTTTTTTTTAATTGTTTAATACTCTGTTACTTTTTCGCTCCGGGTTTGTCCTCGGCTTTGTTTTCTTTGGCTGGTTCTGCCGGGATAACTCCCGCCGCTTTCAATTCCTCCAAAATTTCAGCCTTTAACGCCGCTTTTTCCTCGGCTTTGGCTTTCGCCTCGGCTTCTGCCTTTGCCTTTGCATCGGCGGCGGCTTTTTCCTCGGCGGCTTTCTGCTGTGCGGCGGTTCGTGCCGCTTTTTCCTCGGCTTGCGCCTTGACGTACTCGTTGGGGTCGTGCAATACTGTAATCGTGTAACCCTGTTTTTTCAGTGCGTCAAAAATGCCGTTTTCAAAGGACTTTTTGCCGAATTTTTGGATACGGGGAACGGATAAGCGTTTGCCCGTTTCGCTGTCAAACTTGCGCACCTCAATAATGCAATGATACAAATGTTGTTCGTTGCTCGGTACAATGTAGTTTTCGGGGGTGACGTCGGTAATTGCGACGTCCTTTGTTTTACCATCGTTTACTTTTACTCTCATAATTTTAATTTATTTATTAAATTTCCAAATATGACTACTTACCATTGTGTTCATTTGCGTAATCATTAAATTTACTTGTTATTACTGAAATCTTTTGGTCGAATGGTATTTGCGTTCCAAACTCCAAAATATTTGTATTCTCCCGTTCAAACCTGCGGACAAAGTTAGCGAAATTCAACTTTATACGCAATTCATTCTCCGGGATTAAGCTACGCCCGTACAAATCCAATACCTCGTTCCGGGTCAAATGGCGGTACGGCTCCAATTCTGCCAATATCAACATACGCTGCAATTGGGTTGGGTTGTTCCGGTACTCCGTTTCGATAATCTGATTTTGTAGGGCGTCCAATTCTGCCTCACTTGCGCCGCTTTCCTTTGCCAACTTGTAACGGTTCCGCAACTCGCTTGCGTCGTACAAATAGAACTCCGTCCCGTAATTGACTTTTGCAGATACGAACATATTGCCGTATCGCAATCGGCAAACCGTTTCATCGACGAACTGTTGGGCGGCTTCAAAGCCTTTTTTCACTCTGTTTAATACCGTGCTTTGGCTCTCAAATGCGGCTTTAACCTGTTGTTCGTTGAATGCCTCCCGTTGGGTTACTTCCTCGTTTTGTCCGACGACGGCGGTAATAATGTTTTCCCGCAATCGCTTTTCTTCATCAACGTTATAATCCAAACTTGTACGGTCAACGGTCAACATTTGCACCGGGTTCCGCAAATCGGGTTGTTTGTCCCCGTCCGGTATCGGTATTTCAACAAAGGAACCCGCCCCGGTAATCCGTTTGTCGCCGCACTTGGGGCAACGCATCAATAACCCGGCTTGGTCTAACCTGTAATACCCTTGTTTGTCTTTCAAAAATCCACCGTCGCAATAATCGCCGTTTTCGGCGTTTGTAAAGTCGCACGATTGTTCGTAACCGGAATATATCGGGTACGCCCCGTACATATCCAAATGCCGCTTCGATATATGGAAAAACAAAAACCAATCCAACGCCTCCAATTCTTTTGTTAGCGGGGATTGTTTAACGTCCGGTTCTCGCAAATTCATTGGCTCATTCCAAAAGAAACGGGCGGGGCAATAGCGCAAATCGTGTGGGTTATCAACCAATAATTCGCCTATGTTGCCGCCGTCGTCCTCTGCAAATACTCGGTATCGTTCATCGTCAATAACTGCAATACGTTTATCGGGTTGGCGGAAAATTATCCAATCCATAACCCCGGTTGTCCGGTTTGCCTCAAATGTTATAACGCTTTCGATAGGTAGCCAATAAAAATACGGGGTCGGGTATCGGTCGGCGGGGTTTTGCTCGGCGGGCAAATCAACTATTAAAACGCTGTTTATTTCCGTCTTGAAAAACTCCCAACCTTTCGTACTCCAAATTTCCGGCTCCTTTAATACATCTTGGCGGTAATACTCCCAATCGTCCCGTTGTTCCGTGTTTTGGAATTGATAGTTGAACGCCGGGTTACGACCGTCGAAAATACGGCTCAACTTATCAAAACAAATGCCCGTTACCTCGTTGGTACGAACGGGGTAACGGAACAATGTTTTGAAGATTTTGAATTTATCGTGCGGGATAAGATTTTGAACCCATGCCAAAAAATCGGTCGTGGGTAAACACATTAAGGGCGTTACGTTGGTTTGGGCGTGAAATTTAATGCGGTTTTGGTGTATGACCGCTTTATTTATCGTCGCCTTTTTCCTCGGTTCCGTTATTTCCTTTCTTATGCGTTTTATATCTAATCCCATTTTCTTTGCTAAATTCAAAAGGTGTTTTTTCGGGCAACTGCCAACCGCCATTGTTAGGCATCCGCAACAGGCGTTCGGCGTGGTTAATCTCAAATTCTTCGGTCGTGTTAAGGGTCGGACACTCCAACACGACCTTTGTAACTTTCGCCGTCATTACTTATGTGCGGGTTTCAAATCCGTAAGCGGGTTAAACGCCGGGGCAACAATCGCCAAATCGTCCGACCAATTCGGCAAAAACGACCATTGTATTGCGTTGCTGTCCGGGGCTTCCAATCCGCCCAACGTCTTATCGCCGATAAACAACGAACGTATCGGTATCGGGTAATATGTACCGTCTGTACTCCCCTTGATTGCGCCGATTGCGCCGTTTTCGTCGAAAATGAAGATACCCAAATTGTCGCCCCAACTTTCGCATTGCATTTCCTTTAATGCCTTGATAACCTCCTGCGGGGCTTTGCGGATAACTCCGGTAAACGGGGTTGGTTCACGTCCAATAATTTCTTCGACGCCTCCCAACGTTTCGTTACCGCCTCCAAAGGTGCGGGCGGCTCCCGCCTCGGCGGTCGGGGCTTGGATATACGGCGAAACTACTACTTTCGTGCTATCCGCCGCCGATAACAGGGACGTCCACGACGCTAACGCCGTAATCGCTTTTTCACTCGTAAAACTGTTTTTGCTTCCGTCGTCTTTCAAAAGACGTTGAAAAGCCACTTTCTGAACCTGTCCGAAACTCTCCGAACACGTAATTGCGGGTACATCGGGCAACGACGCCGCCACTGGACATTTACAAATCATACTTCTTTGTTTTTAACGTTAAAAATATTGTTACTTTCTCCGGGGCTGTCCCTTTGCCCCCTTGTTTCGGTTACAAAGATATAAACTTTTTCCCGGATAATCTTGTATATCTCAAATATTGCTAATTGCGTCGTCTTACGCCTCGGTTTGCGTGTGCGTATGGCTGTATATTGCCGTCCGCAATCTCCTTTTCATATATCCCGGTCAATCCGTCCTCCGGGTCGTCGTGCGTGTTGGCTCCGAAATTGCGCAAAAATCCGGTTACATGGTCGTAAACGGCTTTGTACCGGGTTTCCCAACCGAACGGCATAATTATATGTTGATTAACCATTGCGGACGCTGTTATTATCCGGCTTTCCTTGTTGCCCCCTTGATAAAACGGCTCTGTAATCGCCCGGACTTTCTTTTTAATAACTTTCTCATAACCCGCACCGCCGTTGTTGCTCTCAACCCACGCTTTTTGCGTCCCGTTACGGTTAATCATTGACGGGACGGTTACGGTTGTAACGTCCGTGTTTTCGTCCGTCATTTCCATATCTGTAATAAGGGCAAACAATATCGGCTCCATACGCTTTGTTTTCTCGTTGAAAAACATATTGTCGGACTTATACACGTCATACGTTGCGGCAAACAACAGGTCGTCGCCCTCGTCGGCAACGTCAATGTATGCGCCGGAACGAATGTATGTGCCGTAATCGGATTTTTCGACCCACGTTTTAAAAGGTTGGTACAATCGACCCTCGGCGGAACCGGGGTTGCCTTGATACAGGCATTGAAATTGCACCGGGTCTAATGCCTTTTGCGCCTCCAACTTTTGCTTACTGTGTCGGCTTTCCCATAATGCCGCCCCCGGTTCCCGTGGGTCTATCTCGGTCGGTTCCCCGGTTTTTAGCCCCTCAAAGTTTATGCGTACCCACGCCCCCGGCGTTACGTCCTCCAAATCCGCCCAACACTTAACATCAATAATCGTTTCGCCGCTCTTTTCAATACGTCCTATCAAATCGTCGTCATGCCAACGGGTAAATACAATCAATTCTTGACTATCATTGTGTAAACGGGTGCGTACAACGGTCGTGTACCATTTCCACGCTGCCGCCCGTACTATCGGGCTGTTACCCTCGGCGTAATCCTTATACACGTCGTCCAATATCGAAACGTCCACGGTTTTAGACGTCAGCGAACCGCCACGACCAACGACACGCAACGACCCCTTACGCCCGACCATTTCGATAACATCGGAATTGCGCAAATAGGTATTCGACATCGTTACGACGTTCGACCCGTTTAAGTATGTGCCGGGGAATAATTCACGATACCGGGGCGTGTCGATTATTCGTTGAACGTCCCGGTTAAAATCCCGTGCGATTGTCGCCGCATACGAACCGATACATATTTTGCGGTCGGGGTTTAACCCCAACATAAATGCGGGTAATTTGCGGCTTGACCCCTCCGATTTGCCATGTTGCGGCGGCTGTTGTACAATCATTTTTCGTATTATGCCGTGCGCAAACATATTCAACAACGTATAATAAACGACGTGGAACGGCTCTAATACTAAATCCGGTTGCATATACCGGGCAAAGTTGATAAGGCGTTTACGGGCGGCGGCTTTAACAAGCAAATCCGGTTGTTGCCGGATTGCGTCGTACATCTGCAATAATTGTTCGTTGTTCATTGCTTTGCTCCTTTCTCCCATTTAGAACACGCCCGGCGACCTCGGACAATGTAATATTGAAAATGCGGGCAACGTAAACAAATCGGGTTCCCATTTAAATCCCGGTGTCTATGGTCGTCCGTTATCCATTCCGAAAAACGGCACGTGTCGCAAATCTCGGTTTGCCATTCCGGTTGCTTGGTTCCCGGACGGGGTGCGGTTACTCTCTTTGCCATTATTGCGCCCCTCCTTTCTCCAACAATGCCTTTTGATATTCGGCGGACTGCAATTTATCAGCCAAAGCAAACAACATATCGTCCGGGATTGCCTTAACATCGTACTTTGGTTTATCGTCGTCGGTCGTGGCGTTATATCCGGGTATCTCAATTTTAACGGGTGCATCAAACCCTAACATCTTTGCCCTGCGTTGCTGAATGTTCAAAAGCAAATCCAAAAACCGGGGGTTCCCGGCGGACGTTTCGGTTGCGGTTTCATTGTACCCGTAATATTCCGGGTCGCCGTCCTCGGCATCGGTTTTGATTGGTCGCCCTTTGTTGATTTTCTCTTTGGTGCGCATCTTTCCGGTTTTCGACGCCTCCCACGCCTCCCATGCTTGTTGCTCCATCTTATCCAATTTGCGCAATTCTTGTGTAACGTATTCGTCGATATTATCCAACCGTTCCCGCTTCCATTCGATAAGGCATTGTTGCAAATCGTAATAAACCATTTGAAAGGTTATTGTATAACCCATTCCACGGGCGGACAAATCCCGGTTCAATGCGTCCGCAATTTCCCGGTACGAATAACCACGCAAAAATAAATCGGCACAAAACCGAATGTCATAAATTCGTTGTTCCTCGGAACGTTTGTTGTAGCCTAATGGCTTCTTTCTCTTTTTCATCGTCTAACCTCTTTTAATGTCAAACAGGGGTCAAAATCTGCCTTTTACGCCTTTTCGTCCTTTGGCTTGGTTCCTTATCGGCTCCTTTGCCTTTTTTCTTTCGTTCCGGGCTTTTATCCTTTCCCCTGTTTACCTCCTTAAAACGTTGCTTACCCTTTTGCAAGTTATTTGCACGGAATTTCCATTTTAAGAGGCTTTATTGTCTTATCCAATACTTTCTATATCTCAGCGGTTATCTTTTAACCACGGGGCAAATTTACGGCTTTTTCGCCGCATTGCCGACCGTTTGTTCTCTCTCACATATAAACGGCAAAACCCCGGCTTTGTTTTCCGGGGCTTTTATGCCTTACTTTTCGTATATAAACCATATCGGGCGTATGGTTATGTATGCGTATGTTTCGTTTTCCCAAACCGACCAACTACGGGCGTACAACTCCCATGCTTTGCCCGTGCTTCCGTCTGTATTCGGTTTCGGGTAATCCGGGGGCGTATTCTCTAACCAACCCCAAACAAATTGGGCGGCTTGGTCGGGGGTCATTGGATACGGCAATTTCTGTATATCCTTTCCGTTGTCGTGCCAATACAAAATCATTGTATTTTTTTCGACTTTGTACGCTTTAACCCTTTGGAAAATTTGCCCGGTTAACTGCATTGCAATTTTGAGGTTATCAAACCCAGTCATTGCCAACTGTATTGTCGTATTCATTACGGGCGGCGGTTTCGTTTGTTCTTTCCCCGGCGTTTATCCCGTGGGTTGCGCCGTGGCATTTCGACCCGGTGTATTTCTACTTTGGAGCCGGGGAACATCTTGCCGAAAAATTCCGCCACTGCTTGCACCTCCTTTGGGACGTCGAACGCCTCCGGCTTCTTATGCTCCGGGCAAATCCCCCGAACCGGGCAATTGTCGCAATCCTCATTCCGCACAACCTCGCCCAGCTTATCGGCTTTTTTGAACCCGTGCCAATTGTCCCTCCGTGCGGACGCTTCGGCGAAATTCTCCATTGCTTCAACTGCTACTTTCGCCAATATGTAATCCGGGGTATCGTTAAAATGCGCCTCCAAAGAATTACGGTTGATAACCTCGGCAATCTCTTTCAAAAATTTTTCTCTTTTGTTCATCGCTTTATTGATTTTTGGGTTTATACTCTTGGCACGGCATAACGCCGCATGATTGTTCGCATTTGAACGCCTCACAATAACCGTTCCCGTTGACGTCCTCGTTTGTAAAGTTGGCGCAATTCCCGCATCCCTTATCGCCGGGTTCTTTCGGTACGCTTACGCCTTTCGGCTCAAACTCCCGGTTAAACTCTTTTTCCGGGCGGGTTGTCAATCGTCCGTCCGGTTCCCGGACAATGTAGTACGTTTCCGGGGCGTCAATGAAAATGCCGTTGCCGTCCGGGAACGAATAAACCGCCCGCCCGTTCGGGGTTCTCGGTATCGTCATGGTTCCGCCTCCGGTAAATCTCAACAGGTCGTCCAAATTGTCCCGGCGTACCTGTATTGCGTCAACTTCTAACAACGTGCGGCAATATCGGGTTCCCGCCGTGGCGTCCGGCTCAACTAACCGGGTGCGGATTTGTTCCGGGTATTCCGTCGGGTCATACTCGACGTTGAAAACAACGGCGGCGTCTAACGTGTGGGTAACTAACAAGCGTTTCCCCAATCGTCCGGCGACTGCCTGTTTTAGTGCTTCAATGCTTTTTCCCTGTATTTCGGTTGTGTCAACCGTGATTTCGTAACGGTCGGGTTTTTCCTCGACCTCCGGTTGGCTTTTGGCAATATCGCCAATCATAACCAACAATTCCGCATCAAACGGGTTTAACTTACTTTCTGTCATCGCTCTAATTTTTTATTCGTTCTTACTGTTTTCGGATATGCCAACCGCCAAAATATCGTTTTTCGGTCGGTTCTGTTGTACTTATCGCATTGCCTACCTATTCCGGGGCAATCTTCCCTTTGGATTTTGCAGCGAACGCAACGTTGCGTAAATATTGCGGGGTTGTTGTTGGCTAATCGTGCATCCGCCGCCGTCCATATCTCGGCAATCAATACCATACCCCGGTAAACGCAACGTTCGCCGGGGTTGTACTCTCTGTTTGGGTCGAACGGTTCGGGTTGCTTAACTCTCATTCTTTGCCCGCTTCGTTTACATAGCCAAACAATGCGTCCAAATCGTCCTTTGCGCCTTTTACGCAAATTCGTACCCTATCGCCCCCGGCTAATGCGGTTTCGACAATCTCACAATTATACCGGGGGGCGTTTATCTGTATCATTGCCGCCGTGGTATTCGTTACAAACTCGTTTCTTTCTTCCATGCTCTCGGATTTTTGAAATAAATTAAATGCCTCCGTTGGTTCATTCTCGCTTTGGCACGCCCCCAACAATAGCGTTGCCAAAGATAACAATAAAATCTTTGCTTTCATCGTTTTACCTTTCTTTTAATCCATATAAACCGTATGCCAATGCCGACAAACAATATTTTCGCCTCAATGTCAACGTAACGGTCGTAACCGTTGACCGCATCCACAGACACGCCGGGAATAATAAACCAACTCTTATATTTCCAATATTCCCGGACGTAAACAGATACGCCAACCCGTCCGATATGAAACCCAATTTGCGCCGTATGTACGTTGCCATTGTTGCGGATAATTCCAACCTGTTTTTTACTCATATCTCCAAATATATTTTTTATAATGTTTTAAACGTCCCTTACAGCAACTAATAATATTTCCATGATTAAAACCGCATCTTTGCGCATCATGTATGCAATCCCATTTCTTTATAAAATTACCCTCTAAATCATATTGATAAACGGGTTTTGCATTGTGATTATCTTTTCCGGTTTTCTTAAACCATGTATTTACTTTCTTCATGGTTTCACGTTTATTATTAATTGCTTTTTGATAATTCAAATTTTGCTTTCTCGTACACCAACGTAAATTAGTTGCATCGTTATTGGCTCGGTTGCCGTCGATATGGTCTATTTCCGGCAAATTGTCCGGGTTAGGAATGAAAGCCGCCGCAACTAATCTATGAACGAAATATGTTTTGTTTTTACCATTATCTGATAGTATTACCCGCATATATCCGTTTTTACTAATAGATTGCTTTCGTATCGCACTTTTACCCGTTCCCCGATAATTTACAGACTTTATATTACCTTTGTCTGAAACTTCATAATTAGCGTTTATAAACTTCCAATTTTCCATCTTTTTTTTGCAAAGATAATATTAAACCATAATACAACAAACTAATACGTTTTTTTTATTTTATTGTATGCCTCTTTATCCAATACCATAACTTTAGGATATTCGACAATACAACCTTTTGTATATACGAGATTATAGATACCCAATTGCCCCTTAATCGGAAATTCAATAACCCGGCGGGGGTTGCGCATCAACCACCCGTACCCCTTTGTTATTTTCGCCCTCTTTTCCTTTGGAATCCGGGTGTTTTCCCAATCCTCCGGCGTAAACTCTTTTATCGGCTTTACGTCGTACAACTCAACCAATCCCAAAGTAACGCCGCTTTCCATTCCCGGATAAACCGGGGACGCTGCGGAACATATCAGCACGTCGCCACGGTAGGACGTGTTTTTGCTCCGAACTTCAATTGTCTTTTTCCCGTAAACAATACCGTTTTCGTCCTTGTACGCCTCCGTTACCAAATCATTTGCGTATGGCTGTTTTACGGTCAACGCACGCCAACGGTCGTGTTTTTCCGGGTTGTAATCCTTATTGCTGTACTGCATATTTACTTTTTATTTTCGGGTTCCTCGGTTTCGTCGTCGGGTTCCGGGTAATGGATAAATCCAATTTGCCGGACGTTTTGGATTGGCTCGTAAATGATAACGACAACATCGCCGTCCGTCCTTACTCCGACCAATCGGCAATCGGCGGGAACCTCAACCCGTATTTCACTTTTCATTGTTAAACAAATCCCAATTAACAGGGACACAATACCCCGGCAATTCTCCCCGGTCAATCCCCAACGGATTAACAATACTATCTTTCCAATAGATACGGGGTTGTTCCGGGCGTCCCTCCCAATGTTCCGTAATTGTGTCGTAAATCAATCGTATTTCCCGTTTCGGATATTTGCCGCCGCTCTGCAACCCGATTTTATACAGGTCAACGAACGGATACGACAATTTGATTATCCCAATTGCCCGGTCGTACATTCCCGGCGGGATTGGCTCCACGCTTGCAAAGGTGCGGAACCCGTGGCGTTTTGCCCGTGCCAACACATTAACCCGCATCATATTTGGGTCGGCGTTCGGCTCCAATTCGTCGCAACCTGTCAACGTTGCGCCCAAAGCGATACGGGACACGTCCCAACCCTCGGACGCCTCGGCAAAATCAATGAAGCGGTTCAACCCCTCGGCGCATTTGCTCAATATCTTAACCGGGACGCCGTGGCGTTGGCATACGCCGACCGCTTGACGGGTCAACCGTTCCGTTTCCGGCAACAACGGGTCGGTCGTGAACGAAAAGAATAACCCCGTTTTCTGCAATTCCTCCTTATGCGCCAACAATTCGTTTTTGAAAATATCCAAAGCGTATGGATATTCCCGCAACGTCTTTTTCAACTCCGGGCGACTGCCTCCCAATACCTTTGCGCCACGACCTTTGCGCAAATAACAGTAAGTACAACCGTTGGAACAACCGACAAAGAAATTGGCGGCGTTCTCGGCGTATTCCCCGGCTTTACCTTTTGGGCTGTAAATAACCCGTCCGTTTATCGCTCCCATATCGTCAACGGCTTAAAATGGTAAATCGTCGTTTCCGTCGGGGGCGGGTGCATCCGGCACGGGCGGCGGCGGTACGTGCGCCCCGGCTCCGGTCGCTTTCGGGGTCAACATTTCCATATCGGTTGCGACTATCTCGGTAACATACCGTTTGACGCCTTGCGCATCGTCATAACTCCGGGTTCTCAATTCGCCCTCAATATACAGTTTGTCGCCCTTTTTGACGTACTGATTGGCGACCTTTGCCAACCCGTTTTGCAATACGACGTTATGCCATTCGGTACGCTCCGGGATTTGCCGCCCGTCCTTTGTGGTATAACCTCGTTTCGTGGTTGCCAACGAAAAGGTCGCCACGCAACCCCCGTTGTCGAACTCCCTAAAATCCGGGGCTTTCCCGGTATGTCCCATCAAAATAACCTTGTTTACACTCATACAAAAAACGCTTTAATTATCCAAACAATGATACTATACAACGCCCACATATAAGACGCAACCGTTAACGTCACGAACGTGTATAACGCAATTTTATATCCGGTTTTTGATTTTATTTTCATGTCACTTGAATTTTACGCAATCCAACAAATATTGTTTCTTATTGTCCGACCATCCGGCGGCATGGTTTATCGCTTTTCGGTCGTCGTCGTGTACGAACTCACAAACCCAACCGCCGACGCTTGATTTTTGAACTAATCGAACCAATTTACCAACAATGAAAGAACGCAATTTGTAATAACCTGAATTTTCGCCAACAAACAAAACCCGTCTTTCTGCATTTATTTCGGGCAGATTTTCGATTTGCGGGCGTTTCTCCCTTTCCGGGTACCTTTGTACCCTTTTAAAATCATTTTGGATTGAACGGCGGGAAATTGCCCCGTAATCGGGTGTTCTTTGTTTCGTTCTCATAATTTATATTTTTCTTTTTCTTCTTCTGTCCAATCTTTTTTAGGTTTTAAAGCCATAGGGTGCGTTTCCCTATTATATCTTATTTTTGGGTTAGAAAGACAATTTTTACATTGTTCACATTCTGACGGTTCCATAGAACCGTATTCTTTCGCATACTTGCAAAGAAAACAATCTTCATCCATTTGTTGAATTAAGCATATTTGCCTTACTATATTTCTTACACAAGCATCTAAATCAATAAAATCTGTATATCTTTCATCTTGTGTTTCTACCGTATATCTATCAACAAACCTTATTCCGCTGTTTCTTTCATCATCAATGTCTTTAATTCCCTCGTCTTTCAATTTGCGTGATATATTTAGCTGTCTAAATTCCAAAATATCATTCAAAAAATCATTAAGCCATTTTTCAAAATCTTTCCACGTGTTCCATTCAAATATTTTGAATGTATCTTTTATACTCCCGTTACAATCGGGCGTTTCATCGCACCACTTATTAATTTTTTGAACTATTTTATTTATACCTTCCGGGTTATGATAAGGGTGCATTTGATATATAACACCTACTACTGAATTTATAATCAGTTTATTTGTAATTCTAACTTTGCTCATAATTTCAAAATTTGATACTCTTTCTTTAATAATTCTATAACCTTAACGTTTCCGGGATAAATGCGCATATTTTTACGGTCGCCATTTTCCCAACGGTTGTGCATTTCAAAACAAAGGATATTGATATTGCGGGGGTCGTGCGCCATTTCCGGGTGCGAACCCCTCGTTAGGATATGCGAACAATAAACGGCGGAATAACTCGACAACGGGCGCAATGTTTCCTCGCATTGGTGCGGCTTATGTTCCCAAATCCACCTAAAAAACCGTTCGTTTGCCTGTGGGATATTCCCACGACCAAAAACGCAATACCCGAACAATTCCCGTTGGATTTCGACACGCAACCGAATATCCATTGTAAACCGCTTGTAATCCAATAGGGGGCAAAACCCCCTATCGGTTACAAATTGGTATTCTTCCCGGTCTGTTAGCAATATCGGCTCCATTGCTTACATATCCGCCGTTTCGTCCTCCGGGTCGTCCTCGTTAGCCGGGTCGCCGACCTCCGGGAACAATCCGCCCTCCTTTTCCGGTTCTGCGACCAAACCCGGTGCGGGTTCGCCGTCAACCCCGAACAATTCCAATTGCGCCTTTTTGCCTTTGAACAAAAATGCGTAAACCTCGTTTTCAATGTCCGCAACGATTTCTTCCAATTCCTCCTCAAAACCGAACGTTTCGGTATTGAATTTCAGACGGGGCGAATTTATCGCCGTCTTTTGGTTGTTGGATACCGTGAACAATCCCGTAAGGACGACCCCAACGTTATCGTCTTGACCGGAAAAGGACACGCCCCGAACCTCTATGTTTTTCAACATTTCGTCGGCAAAATCCCGTGATAACTCGCTTTGCTTTTTGGTTGCTTTGAAATCGGACGTTTCAACCATTGAAAGAAAGGACGTAATATTAAAAATCCGTCCCATGATTGGGCGCAAACGGTCGAAACAATCCCGCAAATCCGTGTGTATGTCCTTTGCACTTTCGACGTGGTATTTGTTCGTGTAACTCTCATTGCCGATTGTTTCGGTAACTTCATAATGCACGTCTAACCCGCCGTCCTTTAATGTCTTTACTTTCGACAATGCAAACGCCTTTTCACTTGGTATTAACATAACGTTTGCGGCTTTTTTTTCTTCGTTCATATTATAATATTATTTGTCGCCGGTAATCCGCCCGGCACGGTTTTAATCAAAATTCGTTTTCGTCCAACAATTCCCGTGTCTTACTATTCGACGGAACCGCCGGGCGTTCCGGTTCCGGGGTTGGTTCCGGGACGGGTTCCCCGGTTCCGATTGGTTCCGCTACCGGGTTGGGGTCGTGGAACTCAATATTGCGCCCGCCTTTGGGCTTTTCCGGCTCAAATTGGGCTTTGAGTTGTTCCGCCGGGTATTCCTTTTGCGCTAACTCAATAATCCCCAAATTAACCAATTCCGGGACGCAACGGCGCAACGCCCTTATGTCCTCTAATGCGTCATGCGCCGGGAATGTTTCGCCGGGGAATAACTTACTATATAATTCCTCTAATTTGGGATATTTTCCCGGTCGCCCGTTTGAATACAATGCGCCGACAAATTTAATAGTTTTCATCATTGTATCAATGCGCTTTCCCTTGTGCAATGCGTCCTCGGCTTTGGCGTCGTAATACTCTTTGCCGCAATAACGCAAAATGTTCGCTTTCAACATCGACGTATCGAAATAAATGTTGTGCGCACATACAAGCGGTGCGGCGGCGGCATCCGTCAAAAATTCGTCGATAACCTCGGCAAACGGTACACCCTCGGCAATTGCCCGTTCGGTCGTTATCCCGTGTATTGCGGTTGTTTCCGGCGGTATCTCGTAATTGTCCGGCTTAATTATAAAACTGCGTTCTTTGTCGCCGAACGCCCACGCCAATTGTACGACGTGCGGGAATTGGTTAAAATCCGCATCCCATTTCAAACCCTTTGCGGGTACTCCTGTTGTTTCGCAATCGAAAAAACAAATGTCTTTTAATTCAAATTTCATACTCTCGTTACTTTTTTATTCGTTAAATAATCGTTTTTGCCCGTCGTCGTTGGGCGTTTGCTCAACATATTTTGCCCGTGTAATCCAAACGCACCCGCAACGCAAACACTTTATCCGGCTGTAATGCTTTGGCGTGTATTCGTGGCGAATAATCCGCCAACCCGCCAACGAGTAATTCTTACGTTTTCCGTTACACTTGCAAAACATATCATTTATATTTCCATTTAAAACCAAATGCTGTTTTCAAAACGCCATTACAACAATTACTTATAGAACTACGTCTAAAACCTAAACTTCTTTCAACTTCCATTGCTGTAACCCATTCTTTTATAAAGTTACCCGATAAATCAAATTGCAAAACTGCCTTGCCTCCTTTATTTAGTTTTTTACCAATATACGTATTGGGGGCTTTTAAATTATTGCTTTTTTGTTTTGCTGTTACCCATCGTAAATTACTGACTTTATTATTAATTTTATTACCATCAATATGGTCTACTTCCGGCATATTATTTGGGTTAGGAATAAATAATAATGCTACAATTCTATGTATTA
>OJJT01000181.1_pt1 | contig 43507 bp, 35 predicted proteins | sample 1596281 | NCBI WGS metagenome assembly OJJT01 (sample SAMEA4350145, study PRJEB24818) | metagenome | biome: human; feature: gut; material: faeces | place: Denmark | collected 2013-09
GGGAAAAACCCTCACTTCGAGAACTGGAACAGCAGATAAGACGGGATATTGAGGACGGTATCGACAGCACAGGCAAGAAAATGACGCTTTGCCAACTCTATGCCAAACAGAACGCACAGAGGGCAAACGTGAAGAAAAGCACAATGAAACAACGGGAACAACTCATGCGGTTATTGAAAGAGGATAAGTTAGGTGCTAGGAGCATTGATACAATCAAGCCCTCTGACGCTAAGGAATGGGCGTTACGCATGAAAGACAAAGGCTTTTCCTACAATACCATTAACAACCATAAACGCTCGTTAAAAGCGTCATTCTATATCGCCATACAAGACGATTGCGTAAGGAAGAACCCTTTTGATTTCAAGTTAAATGAAGTCCTAGAAAATGATACCAAAGAGAAAGTCGCATTGACAGAGGAACAGGAACAAGCCTTATTGTCATTTATTAAGACGGACAATGTGTATCACAAGCATTATGATGATGTGCTGATACTGTTAAAAACAGGACTTCGTATCTCGGAACTGTGCGGACTGACAGTAGCCGATATTGATTTCAAGAATGAAGTTGTGATTATCGACCACCAGTTATTAAAGAGCAAGGAACAGGGCTATTATATTGAAACGCCTAAAACAAAGAGCGGAATAAGGCAAGTGCCATTAAGCAGAGAAACAATACAGGCATTTCAACGGGTTATGAAGAAACACCCAAAAGCAGAACCATTTGTGATAGACGGACGGAGCAATTTTCTGTTTGTCAATCATAAAGGGAAGCCCAAAGTTGCGATTGATTATAACGCCTTATTTGTTCGTATGATAAAGAAATACAACAAGCACCACAAGGATAATCCCTTGCCACATATCACACCGCATACGCTACGCCATACATTCTGCACAAGGCTGGCTAGCAAGAACATGAACCCAAAAGATTTACAGTATATCATGGGACATTCAAACATCAGTATCACAATGAACTGGTACGCTCATGCGTCCATAGATACCGCAAAATCAGAGGTTCAGCGTCTAATCGCATAAGAAGTAGTTACCACGATTTTAACCACGCTTGATAGCGAAAATATAAGAAGATAGACCTAGATATGTGAGGTTTACCACAAAAGCAAAATGCCCGTAGAGCCTATAAAATAAGGCTTTGCGGACATTTAAGAAGATATAAAAAGATAGTCAAAAAGACATATATAATTTCTGCTAAATTTTTGTAATCCTGCGATTTCAATCCTGATATTGACTTTGTTAGTTTTTTTAGTATCATTTATTTTAATATTCATATTACATAAGATTCCTATTCTTAATAAAATATTGGTGTGAGGTATATTTAAGTTGAAAAGAAAGATTTTAATGTATATATTTAGTATATTGTTGTTAGTGTTTACTTTTTACAAGAATCCTTTTGACAAAATAAACGATGAAGAATTCAGAGAATTTAATTCATCTAACTCAGAGGCATTGGCCGTTGGAGGATTTATAGCGGCTGAAAATAATGAAAATGAGACAGGCTATGGGTTAGGGTATTGGTATGATGAAAGTGGTGGTGTTTGGGATTGGGGAAACAGCTGGAATACATATAACAAAGTAATGATAAAAATAAATAATGACGAATATACTGACAGTATTTCAAATAAAACTTCTGCGTTTTTGATTCCACAAAACGATTATACCAATAATAAATATCAGGTAGGGAATAAAGTTACATTTATTAACGGAGAAAGCCGTACCATAACCAGCGTTAAAGAATATCCTGATAAAATAGGAGAAGTTGGAGAATACGGAATATATTTGGAAGTTACGGTTGAGGGGGACGACCTCTTAGAAGTATCTATGTATGGAAATATTGAAGATTATGTAGTAACAGATAAAAAAGGGAATGTTTATCCTGGTGGAGCTTTTAAAGAATACGTAAGTCAAGTAGGTTTACAAGGGAAAATTTATTCAATATTTGCAGATATTTTTAATTATAATAATGAAGTTAAAATAATACGTATTACTAATTGTATTTTCCTCGCTATAATACTAATAGGAATATGTTTATTAATTAGCCAAAAATATAATCAATTGTTGGGAACTGTTTTTTTCATTGTATTTTGGCTTTCTCCATGGATTATTAAATTTGCGCCCAGCATGTATTGGGTAGAGTTTTTATGGTTCTTGCCAATGTTAATTGGATTATATTGCCTTATTAATATTGACAAGAAAAGAACAAGAATTGTTTGTTATATCTTCATAGGACTTGCAATAATGTTGAAGAGTTTGTGCGGTTACGAATATATTACAAATGTCATGTTAGGGGGGATAGAGTTTTTTCTTATTGAAATTATTTTGGCAATGTTTAAGAAAGATAGGAAAAAGTTATTGTCTCTTTTAAAAACCACTTTTTTCCTGGGTATATCTTCAATTGTTGGGTTTATGTTAGCATTAACGGTACATTCAATACTTAGGGGAAATGGAGATATAATTACTGGTTTAGTAAGGATAATAAAAGAGGATGCTATGAGGCGTACATTTAGTATTGGAATACAAAATAGTGCTTTAAACGATATTGCTTTAGAATCTATTGAAGCTTCTGTGGTATCTGTGGTTATTAAATATTGTAATTTTAGTACAGATATAATATTAGGTATACCAGGTAACCTTTTTAACTTAATATCTTTTATGCCAATATTTATTTGCGTTTATAATTTTTATAAAAGAAGAAAGACTAACAATTTTGTTGTATTTTATTTTGTTTCTTTATTAGTTTCTGCATCATGGTTTATATTAGGGAAAGGACATTCTTATATTCATACATCTCTTAATTTTGTTATGTGGTACTTTGGTTTTGTTCAATTTTGCATTTATATTATAATAAAACAATTTATAAATATAATGTACGAAAGAAAAGAAAGCATGGGGAGTAATTAAGATGAAGTTCTATAAAAAAATAGATTATTTTATAATTACAGGAATTTTAATTGGGATTTTGGCATTTGGAGTTTTATATGGTTATTCTACATTGGATGTGAGCTATGATGGGTGGATATATCATACATATGCTTCGGAATCAGATGTTATTCAACATTATGCTGGCTGGGTAAATTATAGAAATTCACCTTGGGATTTTCCGATTGCTAAAGCTTCAATTTTGGGTGAGGGAGGGACTGTAATATCTTTTACAGATTCAATACCTATTGTAGCTATTATTTGCAAAATTTTTTCTTCGGTATTGCCGGAAACTTTTCAGTATTTCGGCATTTATATTTTAGTTTGTTTTGTCCTTCAAGAAATTGTCGCCATGAAATTGCTGAGTTTGTATACAGATAATAAATTATTTATAACTATATATTCGTTGTTTTTTGTATTTTCTCCCATTCTTATCGAGCGTTCTTTCAGACATTGTGCTCTTGCATCTCATTGGATAATACTATTTTCAATTTATTTTCTATTAAAATCAAGAAGAGATAATAAAATTAGATGGTTTGGATTTTGTCTATTAGGTTTGTTGACGATAAGTATTCATCCGTATTTTTTGCCGATGGTATATGGACTATTTATAATAAATTGTATAGAGATGATAATAAAGGACAAAAAAAATACTATAAAAATAATATTTGGGTTTGTTGGCAATATATTATGCACTTGCACATGGGGATATATAATTGGGGCATTAGGAAGTAATAATCCTGTCGCAGATAAATATGGTTTTTTCTCTTTAAATCTTAATGCATTAATTAATCCATTAAGTCAAGGTTATGATAGTTGGTCCATATTTTTCCCTGTATTGCCACAAATATTAGGGAATTATGATGGTTTCAATTATTTGGGAGCAGGAATTATAGTTGCTTTATCAGGCATTTTTGTACTTGCTATAACTAAAAGGAAAAATTATAATAAAGTTTTGTTTAGAATTAAGAACAATTTTTTATTATTAATTGGATGTTTATTTTTTACAGTTTTTTCTGTCACAAATGTAGTTACTTTAAATGATAAAATAATTTTTGAATATAAGTTACCACAAAAATTATTGAATATATTTAATATCTTCCGGGCAAGTGCGCGCGAATTTTATCCAGTATATTATCTTATATTATTAAGTGTTTTTTATATTATTATAAAATGGACTGTAAGTAATAGAAAAAAATTTTATCTTCTTATTTTTCTGGTATTGATACAGTTTTTAGATTTACATAATATAATTATAGAAAAAAATAGGTATTTTACAACTCAAAGACTTGAAAATATATCAAGTTTTGAAAATGATGAGAGTTGGATAAGATTATTTTCAGAAAATAGTAGTTGTTATATGTTTGATGATAGAGGAAATAGAGAACTTGCGGTTTTCTTTGGGAAAAAAGGAATAAAGAATAATTTAAGGATAAATAATCGTGATAGTTTTGAGCAAAACGAAACTGTTATGGTAAATCGCTCTAATTTTGATATTAATACAATATATTGTACTAAAGAAAAAGATACATATTACCTTATTTTTGATAACATAGGTGATTTAGTTACAACAAAGAAATTAGGAGAATATTATATCCTAATACCAAAAAAATAAATATGAATATATAAGGTGAATGATATGCTACAAATATCAAAGAAACAAAAGTGTTTTATATGGATTATTATTAATGTAATAATTAGCTTGTTGGGTATTAAGGGAATATTTGAACTTAATAATAATATTGAAACGAATATTTCTCAAGATAGCTTGGAATTAAGTCGTTCTAATATAGTAGTGGAAAATGGATTTTATGTAGATGATTCATTTGAGGGGGAAGAAAAATATATAACGACTCCATCTATATTGCTTGATAGGGGAATATATAAAGTTATTATTAATTATGATACTAAATATGGAATGAGTAGTGTAAAAGCTGAAATTCCTGGGGGGGGTATAATACATTATTTAGTGATACGGTATTATTGGAGAAAGATTCAAATGAAATATCATTTAATATATATGTTAATAAAAACAGACAGAATGTGAAAATAAAATGCTATTTTTTTGAAAATATAGATGATTATGTTTTAATACGTGACGTACGTATTATTCCTTTTAGAATGAATAAATTGTATGAGGTATTAAAGTTATTATTTGTTTTATTTGTAGTGAATTTATTGTGTATATTTTCACTAAAATATAAATTAATTATTAGCTCTAGTTTTTATCAGAATAATATTAAAATAGTATTCTCGTTATTTTGTGTGGTTTTACTTTCTTCATTACCATTATTTATAGAATTTGTTATCAAGGGACATGATTTAAATTTTCATTTAATGAGAATAGAAGGATTAAAAGATGGTTTATTATCAGGAGCATTTCCTGTTAAAATACAGCCGACATGGTGTAATAATAATGGATATGCGGTTGGAATATTTTATGGAGACCTTTTTTTATATATTCCTGCTATGTTCAGAATATTAGGAGTCCCAAGTAATACAGCATATAAATTATATTTATTTTTGATAAATATTTTGACTGTTATAATTTCTTATATAAGTTTCAAGAAGTTAAGTAAAGACAAGCTCATAGGAGTATTAGGATGTGCACTGTATACCCTTTCATTATATAGATTAAATAATATATTTATTAGAAGCGCTGTAGGAGAATATACTGCAATGGCATTCTTACCCCTAATTTTGTTGGGATTATACTGTGTTTATTCAGAAAATATAGGTGAAAAAGAAAAACAAAGAAGTATATGTTTTTTGGTTATTGGATTTACAGGCGTTTTACAGTCTCATATATTGAGTTTTGAGATGATAGTATTATTTACAGGAATAATTTGTATTATTTTTATAAAAAAAACTTTTAGAAGATGTACCCTTTTTATATTATTGAAATCTGTTTTTATTACAATATTAATTAATTTATGGTTTCTTGTACCATTATTAGATTTTATGGGAGAAAATTTAGTTATAAATGATAATAATAGAGCATTTAATAACGTATATTGGATACAAAAAGCTGGATTAAATATTGCACAGTTATTTATTAGTACATTTAATAAGTCAGATATGCCTCTCGGAATAGGTTGGGTATTTGTTTTAACGTTATTTTGCGTAATATATAAGATTATCATAATTAACAATATAGATAAAGAAGTATTACTTGGCTTCTTTTTATCACTATTATCATTAGTATTAACTTTAAAAGTATTCCCGTATGATTTTTTATGCGATAAAATGGGAAAATATAGTATATTGATAACTAATTTGCAATTCCCATGGCGTTTTCTGACTTTAGCATCTTTGTTTTTGACTTGGTTAACTTGTGTATTAGTTAAATCTATGTCTAATAATAGATACTACTTAAAGAAAGTAGTTTGTTTCTTTGGTATAATTTTATTAAGTCAGTTAGTTTATTTTGAAGGTACTGTAATAAAAAATTCTGACTTAGTATGTGTGTATGATACATTAGGATATTCCTCTTTTCCTGAAAATGGATTTGAGTACATGCCAACGGATACAGAAGTTACAAAATTAAATAAAACTCTTAGTTGCTCTAATAATAAAATATTAATAAAAGCTTTTTCACAAAAATACAACGAAATAACGGTAGATGTAGAAAATACAGATAGTGAAAATGGGTTTATCGATGTTCCACTCATTTACTATAAAGGATATAAAGCGGTAGATACTAGCCTAGGGAAGGAATTTGAAACAGGATATGGTAAAAATAATGTTATGAGAGTTATTATACCTGCAAATTATTTGGGAACGATTAATCTATATTTTGAAGAACAATGGTATTGGAGGATGGCAGAATTCATATCTGTATTTACATTATTGATTATAGCAAGTTATATTAGCTTTATTAAGTGTAGACGTATATTTTTCTGTGGCGAGTGTATGAAGAAATTTCTGTAAAAGCAGATCTTCTATGATAATGGCTGGGCTGAAAGCTTCTCTGTGAGCGTTCAGCCCTTGGTTTATATATAACTCACATATCTGCGTATGTCAAGAACAGCCGGACTCTCGCCTGGCCTAAAAGGTTTTGGATTCCTTAGATCGGCAGTCGGCCTTCATACATAAGGCTCAGTTCCCCGTATACCTGCCCCCAGTTCCGGATGGGCATCGTCCACTTCTTTGTTGCTTCAAACGTTGACAGGTACAGGGCTTTTAAAAGGGCTGTGTCACTCGGAAACACGCTCCTCTGGCGATTCAGCTTCCGGTATGTGGCGTTCAGGCTCTCGATTGCGTTCGTGGTATAGATAACCTTGCGAACAGTCGTTGAAAACTTAAAGATGGGGACGATTGCATCCCAGTTCTGGTGCCAGCTTTTCATGGAATTCGGGTACTTTTCCGACCATTTTTCGGTGACCCGTTCCAAGGCTTCTAATGCCTTCTCTTCTGTTGGCGCCTGGTAAATCGTTTTGAGATCTGCCGCAAAGAGCTTACGGTCCTTGTCTGATACGTATTTTAACGTGTTCCGCACCTGATGGACAATGCACCTCTGGTATTTCGTCTTTGGAAAGGCAGCGGCGATCGCTTCCTTGATCCCCGTCAATCCATCGGCACAGAGGATCAGGATGTCTTTTACTCCACGGTTTTTTAAACCATTCAGAACGGAAAGCCAATACTTGGCACTCTCATTTTCGCCAACCTCGATGGTTAAAACCTCTTTAAAACCATCTGAATTAATTCCGAGTACAACATAGGCCGCCAGCTTACGGATCACGCCATTATCACGCACAGAATAGTGGATTGCATCGATATAAAGCACCGGATAAACATCAGAAAGGGGACGGTTCTGCCAATCTTCAATCTGAGGCAGAAGCTTATCCGTCACATCCGAAATGAAGCCTTCGGAGGCCTCGAAGTCATAGATATCCTCCAATGTTTCCGAGATCTGCCGTGTCGTCATCCCTTTGGCGTACATAGATATGATCTTCTGATCGATATCAGAATTGTCTTTCTGGCGTTTCTTTACCACCTGGGGCTCAAAGGTGGAGTTACGATCCTGCGGAACTTCGACTTTCATGCTTCCATAGCTGCTATTCACCTGTTTGGTTTTATAGCCATTGCGAAAGTCATCGCAATCGGAACGTTCTGACTTGCGATAGCCAAGGTGCTCATCCATCTCGGATTCCATCATCTCTTTGATGGTCCCGCCCAGCAGATCTTTGAGAGCATCCTGAATGTCCTGGGCAGATTCGATTTCATACTCCTCAAGAAGCTGTCGGATGATGTTTCGCTTTCCATCGGTCATTTATACTTTGTGTACAGGTTTCTTTTCTCTTGCCATAATAAAAGGCCTCCTATGATTTTTATTTTATCATAGAAGACCTTATAAATCTTTAATTACAGAAAAACTTTCACAGACTCTCTGTGGCAAATAAAGATAATTTACGATACAACAAACATAGTGTATACTAAAGTCGGAATGCTGATATATTAACATATATCAGCTCTGACTAAAATTGAAATTGGCTGAAATACTCTGACTGTCCTCCATGATTTCTGTTAGAGTAATTATTGTAATTTTATGCAATAAGTTTATATGAATTATGTTTTTCATAGTTAGAATATATAAGATACAATTAGTGTCTAACTTACAATATATCCCTCAGCATAAGCAGATTCAAATAGCAATTCCCAAGTCCTATATCCGAGTTCCCTTTGGATATAGGACTTGGCTTTTTCTATATCCACGCTATCTTCGATATAGACAAGAATTTTATTGTAATCAGATATTGTTTTATCTGATACAGAATTCCAGAGAAGCCCATCAATATAATAAATTTTCTCATACTCCAGAAAAGAGGGAAATTCACTCCAAATCTTCCAATGATATTCATCTGAACTTATATAAATACAGAAATTATTCTCACTAGTATACTCTTTGATTGCTTGATTTCTATCAGAAAACCAATATCTTGATTGTTCGACATTACCGGTCATATGATGTATGGAAAAAAAGGCTCCAATACATAAAATCAATGCTGCAATAAAATAATTTATAGAAACTGTTCGTACATTAGACAGCGTTATCTTTGTTAGCATTACGACCCCAGCAGCAGTTAATCCAAATATAATTCCATACACAGGGGTAATATAACGATCTATCACATAAGGAGATATTTTTGTTACAGTTAAGAAGTAAAGTATTGCTGGTAATGATAAAATTAACGTATAAGCAATATTTTTTACCGTCAGTTTTTTAAGCAATAGCAAAAGAAGTGCCCAAAAAAGCATTATAACCAGAATCTGGCCAAGATGCCTGTTGGCTAACTGACGGCTCATTATAGAAAACATTTCACGTATATCGCCGAAAGTCCCCTGAATGCTTACAAGCTTATGCGCGGCTTCTTCTCCCCGATATCCCGAAAAAATATGTTTAATCATTGTTGGATACATAATAACGCTGCAGATACCTGATATCAATATTGTTAAGATATATTGAAATAAAGCTGTCCACTTCTTCTGGATGAATAGAATAAGGCAAAAAAATGCGGCAAGCCAAAAAAGAAAAATAAGAAAATAATATTGAGAGAGCGTGCCAAGTATAGTAACGAGAGCTAAAAGTATAAGCTGCCCAAATTTAAATTTATCAGTAGTAAGCTTGAGTGCAAGGAACATACGCAAATGAAGATAATATTGTAACGTTACCAAAAGCATAAGAAGAACATACATTCTAATAAAAAGGACATTATTAATAACCCCATATGTCATACCGAATATAAAACATATGGTTAATGGTAAAAAGCTGCCACCTATAAATAATCGAAGCAGTAAAAAGAGAACGAATAATGAAAGAAGGGTCAATATTATATTAAGCGCTATGCCATACCACATGGAAAACTGTCCAGGAAAAAATGAACATATAGTATGCAAAAGGATATAATAAAAAGGCGGGTGCACATCTGTGGCCTGATTTCTTACTGGAATTTCGTAATGGAACCGGTACCCTTCCTTAACAGATAAAGCATCGTGGAAATATTCAGAAGGATACCAGGAATTATCCTGCAAAGCAGTAAGCTCCTTATAGTTGACCTCCGAATTAGAGGACATGTACGAAAATACTTCATCTCCATCATAGCCAATTTTGGTATGGCCAAAATGTATATAGACAACACATAATATTAAAGTATAGCAAATTGTGAGCAGACAGAGGAAAAAGGTTTTATAAGATTTTCTGTTCATAGATTTTTCTCCAGTATATTTGTTTGAATAACAATTAATATTATAATCAATAAACTATATCGCGTCCAGTTTTTCGTCGCGCGTTTCTGATATTATAAGACGTTAATAATTGTAAGGTTTCTTATTTTGTTTTGGTATGTTAAAATAGATACAGTTTAGTATAAAAGTTAAGCGGGGTGAAAAGATGAAAATAGTAGTAGCTGGTACAGGATATGTAGGTTTGGTTGCGGGTGTTTGCTTTGCTGAAAAAGGGCATAATGTTACGTGTGTGGATACGGATAAAAGAAAAGTAGAGCTGATGGAGAAAGGAATATCTCCCATTTACGAAAAAGATCTGGAAGAATTAATGCGTAAAAATTATGCCGCGGGTCGGTTGCATTATACAACGGATTTCCAAAAAGCATATAAAGATCCTGATGCAATATTTATCGGCGTTGGTACACCGGAACAGCCAGACGGCTCCGCAAATCTTAGCTACATTGCTACAGTTTCCAGGCAAATAGCGGAGAATGTGGAGAGAGATTGTCTGGTAGTAGTAAAATCCACGGTTCCTGTAGGTACAAATGATAAGGTAGAACAATTTATCCATGACTTTTTAGTTCATAAAGAGGTAAAAATTGAAGTGGCATCCAATCCGGAGTTTTTGGCACAGGGCTCCGCTGTCCATGATACGCTGCATGCGGCGCGCATTGTTATAGGGACGGAGAGCAGACATGCGGAGGAAATGCTGCAGAAAATATATGAACCCTTTCAATTACCTGTAGTTTCTGTGAGCAGACGTTCTGCGGAGATGATTAAATATGCCTGCAATGATTTCTTAGCCCTGAAAATATCCTATATGAATGAGATTGCAAATCTCTGTGAATTGGTGGGAGCCAATATAGAAGATATTGCAAAAGGAATGAGTTATGACGAGCGAATCGGCGCTAATTTTCTTAAGGCCGGAATTGGTTATGGGGGAAGCTGCTTTCCTAAGGATACCAAAGCATTAAAATTCATCGCGAGACAGCATGGGTATTCCTTGAAAACGATTGAAGCGGCCGTGGATGTTAATGCGCAGCAGAAGACCAGATTGTTTTACAAGGCATGTGACAGAATGATAACCTTCCAGAACCTGAAGGTCGCGGTTTTAGGGTTGGCTTTTAAACCTGGAACTGATGATTTGCGGGAAGCGCCGTCGGTGGATAACATTCAACTTCTATTAGAGCAGGGAGCCAATATTTATGCATACGATCCGGTAGCTGTGGGGAATAGTAAGAAAAAATTTCCCGAGGGAACTAATGGGCTTGGACAAATAACTTATGTGTCTTCTCCTGAAGCTGCTCTGGAAGGCGCAAACATTTGCTTTATATTTACGGAATGGAAAGAAATAAAAGAATTGAAAGCGGCTGAATATAAGCAGCGGATGCAGACACCTCTGGTATACGATGGAAGGAATATTTACAGCCCGTCGGATATGCGGGAGTCCGGAGTAGAATATTATAGTATAGGAAGGTGAAAAAGTGAGAGCGGATTACAAAACATTTGATAATTCTAAAAAGGTTTTAATAACTGGTGCAGCAGGATTTATAGGTTTCCACCTTTCCAAACGATTGCTGAATGAGGGCTGCTGTGTTATTGGACTGGACAATCTTAATAATTATTACGATGTCCGGCTGAAAGAAAGCAGGCTGGAAATTTTGAAAAAAAATCCTGCTTTTCATTTTGTACTTGGCAGTATAGCAGATAAGGCGGTGGTATCAGGTGTGTTTTCCTCTTACCAGCCGGATATTGTAGTTAACCTTGCGGCTCAGGCCGGAGTACGTTATTCAATTGATAATCCTGACTCTTATATTGAGAGCAATATTATTGGCTTTTATAATATTCTAGAAGCGTGCAGGCATTCCTATGATGAAGGAAAGCATCCTGTGGAGCATTTACTGTTCGCTTCCTCTTCGTCAGTATATGGAAATCAAAAAAAGACTCCATTTTCAACGGAAGATCTGGTAGACCGTCCGGTCAGCTTATATGCGGCAACCAAAAAAAGTGACGAACTTATGGCATACACTTACAGCCATTTATATAATGTTCCGGCTACTGGCTTGCGTTTTTTTACGGTTTATGGTCCTTTCGGACGACCTGACATGGCCTATTTTGGGTTTTCCGATAAGATTATGGCTGGAAAAGCAATTAAGATATTTAATCAGGGTGATATGTACAGGGACTTCACATATATAGATGATATTGTAGAAGGTGTGATGCGGATGCTCAATAATCCGCCGGTGCCTAATGAGGATGGGGATCGTTATAAAATCTATAATATTGGAAATAATAAACCGGAGAAATTAATGGAATTTATTCAGACATTGGAAAAAGCGCTTGGAAGAGAAGCGAAAAAGGAATTCTATCCAATGCAGCCCGGAGATGTATATCAGACATTTGCGGATGTTTCAGAACTGGTAAAGGACTTTGATTATAAACCTTCCACAAGTATCGAAGAGGGGTTGGGGAATTTTGCAGACTGGTATAGGAAATGGACGCATAGGTAAAAAAGAAACGGGTATATTAGCTGCGGCTGCAGCATTAATATACCCGCTTTCTTAAGTGTATTATTTTTTCAGAAGAAGATACTCATTTTGATATACAATTTCCAGGTTGCCTAATTGCTGCTGATTTTCTTTATATATTTCAGGATCTACTATAATTAAAGCATCGCCTTCAACTTCTGAAAAAGCATCGACGCCGCCTTCCTTGCAGTATAAATCACCGCTCAATTCGGCGGCAAGCAAACCTGCCTGTTCCCAATAATAACTGTCTTTATACTCATTATCTGTTTTCTCCACATAAATATCCATCTGATGCAGCTGAGGATTTTGTTCCATTGCAGCCTTTATATCGTTTTGAAAACCGGAAATCTCCAGATTATCCAGTTCGTTTAAAGTGCTGCGGCATTCAACGCCTACGATGAGTAAAGGAATAAGCATTATTGCACAGAACAGCCCTTTTTTATTTTCAAGATATTGATATAATTTCTGGATAAGAATACCGGCAAGCATGAGCAATGGAATATAAACGGGAAAAATGTACCAGTAATAATATACATGTGAAAAGTCATATACAAAAAGCGGAATAAAAATCCACAGTAAAAAAGCCAGTATGTTATTGCTGTAACTGATTTTCTTCTTAAATAACATAAATAAAAAAATGCATGCCGCAATTACGGTAATAACAACAATAGGACGATATCCCAGCAGATAGCGTGTGAAAAAGGTATAAGAGGGGTTCGCATCTGCGGATCCTGCAATTCGTTGTGTGACATCAACTCCAAACATCTGCCCCAAAAAGTTCATTCCGTCATACTGATATCTTACAAAAGTCCATAAAAGAAGAGGGCCAAATGCACTGAGCAGAAAAAGGATATAATTCTTAATATGTAGCTTCTTCCACAATCCGGAAAAAATAAGAAAAAGTCCTCCAATTGCGAGAAGAACCAACGCATGCCAGCTTTTGGCAAGGAAGGCAAGTGAAAAAAGGAAGCCGCATAGATAGATATAATTCTGATGTTTCTGCACCTGCAGCATAAATAACAGTGCCAGCGTGAATAAAAGGATATATAGGGCATCAGCATCAGCATTTCTTCCGGCATGCCGGTAGAACAAATCGGAACAGCTGATGAAAAACAGCATGCTGGAGACAGCGGCAATCTTACCATAATGTCTGTGCATGTAATATCCTACCACAAGGAATGTTAAAAGCAGAGATAGGGCTGAATAAAAGCGCATAGAGAAAATGGAAACACCGAACAGCTTAAAGCCCAAAATGATTCCCCAGTAACTAAGTGGCGGTTTTAAATTAAAGTAATCATTTTCATAATTATAGGTATTTACAATATAATTATGATTCTTGTACATTTCATAACCGTTAACCCCATGCCGTGCTTCATCCCAGTGCTGAAGAGAAGCTACATCCAGACGGGAAAAGCATAGATAGGCAGTTATCAGGGCAAGACCAAGATAAATGATATAAACAAAAGATTTTTTTGTAAACTGAAGTAAATTTTTTTTTGACATTTATTTCCTCCAAGATGGTTCCTATTTTTATACTTTTCTAATTATAGGTGATTAGAATTAAATTGTCCATATTGGAGTGTAGTAAAATACAGATTGGTTATCGTGTTTGCTTGACTCGAAATAAGTCAAATGATATGATTATTTAGTTAAAATGCATTGAATAACAGGATGGGAAATAGATAAAATGAAAAGTTCAAGAGTTGGTGATATATTATATTTGGTTGTTCCTTGTTATAATGAGGAAGAGGTACTTGAACATACTGCGGAAGTTATGAAAAATAAGTTAGAGAGAATGGCGGCGCAGGGAAAGATTTCTATTAAGAGTAAGGTCTTTTTTGTGAATGACGGCAGCAGTGATAAAACCTGGAAAATTATTAGTGATTTATGCCGCTGTGACAGCATTTTTTCCGGCCTTTGTTTTTCAAGGAACTATGGTCATCAAAGTGCAATTTTAGCGGGAATGATGGCCGCCCGGGAGCATGCTGACATGGTGGTTACCATAGATGCCGACTTGCAGCAGGACATAGAAGCGCTGGATAAATTTGTAAAGTGCTATCAGGAAGGCTGTGAGATCGTGTATGGGGTAAGAAATGATCGTGATACGGATGGGTTGTTTAAAAAGCTCAGCGCAAACATGTTTTACAAATTTATGCATTTGCTGGGATGCAATGTGATGAGCAACCATGCGGATTATCGCCTTTTGTCAAAACGTGCATTGGATGCGCTTGCAGAATACCGGGAGGTAAATCTGTTTTTAAGGGGATTGATCCCTACCATGGGCTTCCAGTCAGATGTAGTGTATTTTGATGTAAAAAAAAGAGAGGCAGGCCAGTCCAAATATACATTGAGAAAAATGATGACGCTTGCAACAAATGGGATTACGTCCATGAGCACCAGGCCGATACAGATAATAACTGTTCTGGGGTTTCTGGTCAGCCTGTTCAGTTTTGCCATGATTATTTATTGTATTGTTGACTGGTTCTCAGGAAGAAACGTACCCGGGTACACGACATCTTTGGTGGTATCGCTGCTGATGGGAGGACTGACAATTTTCTCACTGGGTATTGTTGGTGAATATATTGGGAAAATATACCTTGAAACCAAAGCGCGTCCCCGCTATATAATTGAATCCATTATATGGAAAGAAGCGGAAACGAATGAACAGGAAGAAAAAGAAGAGGTAGACACGGAGTGAGTAAAATAGATATTCACGCGGATGATTATGCCCTGTCCCCCAATACATCGGAGGATATACTACAATGCCTGAGGGCTGGTAAATTAAACAGTATCAGTGTTCTGACGAATATGAGCTGTTACGATGCGTATGCGGAAAAATATCAGAAGGGAAAGGCAGAATGGCCCTGCCAACCGCTTTTGGCGGTACATCTTAATTTTATGGAAGGGCATTGTGCGGCTGATCCGGAAGAAGTAAAGCATTTGGTGGACGGACAGGGATATTTTAATATTACATGGTGGGATCTATTTCATTGGAATTATTCCCCTAAAAAGTTCATGACAATCAAAAAGGAGTTAAAAGCAGAGATTAAGGCGCAGACGGAGCGGTTCAGGGAGAAGTTTGGTGAGGATTTGCCTCTCAGGTTTGACGGCCACCAGCATACACAGATGATTCCACTATGCTATTGGGCATTGTTGGAGGTTATAGTAGAACAACACTACAGGACAGCGTATATCAGGATTACCAAAGAACCAATAATGCCTTATCTAAGGCAGGTTTCCTTATGGAAAAGCTACAGACCAATAAACTGGATTAAAAATCTTTTGCTTAATTTTTATGCACTGGGAATGGAAAGAACAATCGAGAAGAACCGGCCTTCCTGGCAGTCAGAAAATTCACCGATGTTTCTTTGGGGAGTTCTGATGAGTGGACATATGGACAGGGACAGAATAGGGATTTTACTGCCATATATGAAGAAAAAAGCGGAGGACAAGGGACGCTGCCTTGAAATATTGTTTCATCCTGGAAGCCTGCTGGAAGAGGAAGCAGGGGAAGAATTTGTAAGTGAAGGTGCAAAACAATTTTATCTGTCAGATGGCAGGCGGATTGAAAAGAATGCGGTTATGTCAATGAGGACTGAGGAGAAGTAATGAAATCGAAAAAAAACCAGCAGAAACTGTTTATCATGACAGTTATTATATCAGCTGTTTTAATCTTTATTTTTAATATGCTTACACCAATGATGTCGGACGATCTGTTTTATGCAAAGGAAGCCCAGTCTGCGGGAAGTTTTGTCGGACTGGTTCAGCAGGAATACCATCAGTATATGACATGGTCGGGCCGTTCAGTAAGCCATCTTATTCTCAGATGTTTTCTTCTTGGCGATAAAATAATATTTAATTTCTTTAATTCATTTGTTTTCGTAGGCCTTACGCTATTAATTTATTTAAATATTGAGCGCAGAAAAAAGAATGATGTTTCAGTTTATCTTCTGATCAATCTGTTGATATGGATGTTTGGGGTGGTTTTCAGGCAGACTGTGTTGTGGGAAACAGGGGCATGCAATTATTTGTGGGGCTCGACAATTATCCTTGCTTTTTTGACATTATACAGGTTTTGTCTTAAACGTGTGGATTTTATAAAACACAAAATAATATGGGTGGTATTGCTATTTGTTTCCGGTATTGCAGCAGGTTGGTGTAATGAGAATACCTCCGGTGGCGGAATTCTTATGGCATTACTGCTTACCGGATTCTATTTTTACGATAATAAAGGAAGCAAAAAGAAAAAATGGTGGATGACTGCCGGAATTGCAGGGCAGGCAATCGGATTTTTGTTTATGATTCTGGCACCGGGAAATGCGGTCCGCGCCCTGGCTCAGGAAGAAGAGCATACCGGACTTTTTGCACTGGTATCCCGGTTCCAGAAAGTAACTTTAGCAGTCAGGGATAATTTTTTGGTATTGCTTATTATTGGCATGCTGCTGGTTATCATTGTTAAATACCAGAAACAAAATATAAAAGTATTGTGGAGTGATTGCCGGGACGGTTTCCTATGGGGAATTACTTTTTTTGCTACCTGTTATGCTTTGATACTGACGCCTGAACCCATGCCAAGGGCATATTTCGGTGCAGGAATATTTTTAATCATAGTTGTAATTCAGTTTTATGTACACGTGGATGAAAGGGAGACTGTTTTTCACTGTCTGAAAGCAGGGATAATTTCGGTGATGTGCCTGATAATGTTTTTTACTTACATGGAAAGCGGGGCGAATCTTGCCAGAATTTACAGGGAATATCATGAACGGGATGTGTATCTTACCGAACAGGCGGCAAATGGTGTGCAGGAGGTTACGGTACCTATGCTCAGGCCTGATTTTGAGACAAAATACAGTGATGGTTATAATTCGGATATCAAAGAAAGTCCGGAGTATTGGCTGAATAATGCATATGCCACATATTATGGATTTGACAGTGTCTCCGGTGTCCCCAGGGAAGACTGGACGGAATATTAATTGCGGGATTGCATAAAATATGGTAATATAGGACAAGCGTGGAAGCAATGCTTGTCCTAATTCATGTATAAGAAAACGGGAGCGGCCAATGTTAAAAGAACTGGAATATCCATTTGACAGTGAATTCATTTTAAAGAAATCCAAAAGCCTGAAAAGACAGCTGTTATCCGACGGAAGCCGCCGTATTAAGAAAAATATTGCGGTTTTGGGAGGCAGTACCACCCATGACGTCATTCGCATATTGGAATTGTTTCTTCTTAATCAGGGGATAGAGCCTTCTTTTTATGAATCGGAATACGGGCAATACTGGGAAGATGCTGTATTTGGAAATGAAGCCCTTAATGCCTTTCGGCCGGATATAGTTTATGTCCATACAAGTAACAGAAATATTTCCACATGGCCTTCCGTAACGGATACACCGGAAATGATAGAAGAGCTGCTGGAGCACCAATATGAACACTTCCGCAGTATGTGGGAAAAAATCAGGGAAAACTGGAGTTGTCCTATTATCCAAAATAATATGGAGTACCCATTTTACAGGCTGTTGGGAAATCAGGATTGTGTAAATCCTGGAGGCAGGACCTTATTTGTCAACCGTTTGAATGAAAAATTTGCCGCATATGCCAGAGAAAACAGTAATTTTTACATTAATGACATTAATTACCAGTCAGCGGTTTACGGCCTGGATGAATGGGCGGATACTTTTTACTGGCACATGTATAAGTATGCGTTGTGCCTGAAGGCGGTACCCTGGCTTACACACAATATTGCCAATATTATCAAGTCTATTTATGGTAAAAATAAGAAATCACTGGTGCTTGATCTTGATAATACTTTATGGGGAGGTATTGTGGGAGATGACGGGGTGGAAAATCTGGAAATCGGACCGGAAACCTCGATGGGACAGGTATATGCGGAATTTCAGGGATATGTTAAATCTCTGAAAGATATAGGCGTTATGCTGAATGTAAATTCTAAAAATGAGGAAGAAAATGCGCTTGCTGGCCTGAACCATCCTGACGGAGTGGTTAACCCGGATGATTTTATTATCATCAAAGCGAATTGGGAGCCTAAGAGTGAAAATATGCTGGCGATTGCTCACGAGCTTAACATATTGCCGGATAGTCTTGTGTTTGTGGATGATAATCCGGCAGAGCGGGAAATTGTCCGGGAAAATGCACAGGGTGCCGCGGTTCCCGAAATTGGAACTCCGGAACAGTATATCAGGGTTCTTGACCATAATGGATATTTTGAAGTCACACAGCTTTCGGAGGATGACCGGAAGCGGAATGAAATGTATAAGGCTAACGCATTGCGGACAAAGCAGCAGGCGTCCTTCACCGATTATGGTGAATATCTGACTTCTTTGGGAATGCGTGCGGTTATAAGGCCCTTTGAAGCCCTTTATATGGCCCGAATTGCCCAGTTAACGAATAAGAGCAATCAGTTTAACCTGACGACTAGACGGTATTCACAGGCGGAAGTTGAGCTGCTTGCCCAAAAGAAGGAGTATGTTACCCTGTATGGCAAGCTGGAAGATAAATTCGGCGATAATGGCGTGGTCTCAGTTATCATCGGCCATGAGGAAGAAGGGCCGGTAAAAGCGCTTCATATTGATCTTTGGCTGATGAGCTGCAGGGTTCTGAAACGTGATATGGAGTTCGCCATGATGGACTGTTTGGTTGGAGAATGCAAAAAAAGAGGTATAACTACTGTCTATGGTTATTATTATCCTACATCTAAGAATGGGATGGTAAAAGAGTTTTATGACCTTCAGGGATTCGAACAGATAAGTAGTACAGAAGGAAACACGGTCTGGAGGTTTGAAATAGCAAAGGACTACGAGAATAAAAATAAATATATAAAAATTATGGAAAATGAATAGGCCGTTATACGGTGGGATGGAGGAAAAAATGACAAGAGAAGCAGTTTTTGAAACTTTAAATGAAGTATTCAGGGATGTTTTCGATGATGAAAGCATCAGTGTTACAGAAAACACTACATCAAATGATATTGAAGACTGGGATTCCCTGGAGCATATTAATCTTTTAGCAGCAGTGGAGCAGGAATTTGGTGTAAAATTTAATATGGGACAGGTAGTGTCTATGAAAAATGTGGGAGAGATGGCAGATATTATAATAAGCCAGTTAAATGACTGAGCGGAACAGAAGAGAAATAATCCGGAAAGGAACTAAATTTTGGGTATAACATCCTTTTACTTTCTTGTATTTTATGGGATAGTTTTAATTTTGTATTATGTTCTCCCCAAAAGGTGGCAGTGGGGAGTTCTCCTTATAGCCAGCATTTTTTATTATCTTTGTTCCGGAAACGCGATCCTGATACTTTATCCGCTTCTGGCTGTGGCGGTAAGCTTTGCCGGAATTTATTGGATGACGAAAGCACAGGAAGAAGAGGCCCTGCTGAAGGAACGAGGGAAGGATGTGGCGAAGCGGCGTAAAGCGGCGCTTCTTTTTGTGATCTTTGCAAATGTGGCGGTATTATTTCTTCTGAAATATATTAATTTCGGCATTCATACAATTAATGCCGCCGCTTCTTTCTTTGGCGCCGGCAGAGATATACTTTCCGGTTTTAACTGGCTCGTACCTTTAGGCATATCCTATTATTCGCTTTCATTAATAGGATATGTTGTAGATGTTTATTTTGGAATCGCCGTGCCTCAGAAAAATCCAGCCAAGCTGGCTTTGTACGGGATGTTTTTTCCTGTAATGGTGTCAGGGCCTATTTTACGTTACAGAGAGGATGGGGAACAGTTCTTTGAACCGCATCTGTTTGATTATAAACAGGTCACGCAGGGTATGCAGCGGATGCTTTGGGGTTTTTTTAAGGAACTGGTGATATCTGAGCGGATGGCGCTGATAGTTAATACGATTTATGGTAATTATGAGGCATATCCCGGGGTATATATCTGGATAGGAACAGTGGCTTTTGCGTTTCAGCTGTATACGAATTTTTCCGGTGGGATGGATATTGTATTAGGATTGGCCCAGACCTTCGGACTGAAGCTGCCGGAAAATTTCAGAAGACCGTTTTTTTCTAAAAATATATCCGAGTATTGGCGCAGATGGCATATTTCGTTGGGTGTGTGGATGAAAGAGTATGTTTTTTATCCATTGCTGCGTTCTTCTTTTTTTACCAAACTAAGTAAGGATATGAGAAAGAAGTTTGGAAAAAAGAGAGGAAAGCAGATAACAACATTTGCTGGTATGTTTCTTTTGTGGTTTTCAGTAGGTATTTGGCATGGCGGGGACTGGAAATATATTATTGGTTCCGGTCTGCTGCACTGGTTTTATATTGTCAGCGGCGAACTGCTTGAGCCTTGGTATTTAAAATGTATGGAAAAACTGCACATCAATCCTAAAGCTCGTGCAGTGGATATTTTACGGATTGTCAGAACTTTTTTCCTTGTAAATATTGGGTTTGTATTTTTCAGGGCGTCCAGCGTGGGAGACGCATGGAGAATGTTGAAATCAGCTGCGACTGTGTTTAATCCGGAAATTTTAATCGGAGGACAGATTTTTGAGTTGGGATTGGACTGGATAGAGTTTACGATTGCAGTGGTATCTCTGCTGATTCTGTTTGGTATATCGTTGATGCAGCGTAAGGGCGATGTGAGGGAACGGATTAGGGAAAAAGCGATGCCTGTCCGATGGCTCATCTGGTATGCATTACTATTCTATGTGATTTTACTGGGATATTATGGTCCGGGCTTTAGCACGGCGGAATTTATTTACCAGGGGTTCTAAAGTTGGTTAGGCACAGTAATCTGTGAGGAGATGGATATGGATAAAATTGCAGTTTTAATTCCCTGCTATAACGAGGAAAAAACAATAGAAAAGGTGGTAAAGGATGCACATGAGGCGCTTCCAGAAGCCGTAATTTATGTATATGACAATAATTCCTGTGACAGGACGGTGGAACTGGCCAGTAAGGCAGGCGCTGTTATCCGTTATGAACGAAAACAGGGAAAGGGCAATGTAATCCGGAGGATGTTCCGTGAAATTGATGCGCGCTGCTATATCATGATTGACGGGGATGATACCTATCCATTGGAATATGCAAGGGAAATGGCAGATAAAGTGTTGCTGGAAGGTTCGGATATGGTGGTTGGAGACAGATTGTCCTCTACTTATTATCAGGAGAACAAGCGCCCATTTCATAACATGGGAAATGGCTTGGTAAAAGCGAGCATTAATATGCTTTTTCATTCGGATATAAGGGACATTATGACGGGCTACCGTGCTTTCAGCTATCAGTTCGTTAAGACCTTTCCTGTATTATCCAAGGGATTTGAAATAGAGACGGAAATGACAATTCATGCGGTCTATAATAATATGCAGGTGGATAATGTGGTGGTGAATTATCGGGATCGGCCTGCGGGGAGTGAATCCAAACTGAATACGTATACTGATGGCATAAAGGTTTTGAATACTATATTGAAAATGTTCAGACAATATAAGCCGCTAGCGTTTTTCTGTATTGTAGCTGTGGTTCTGACGGTTCTTTCCGTTGGTTTTTTTGTCCCTGTATTTATTGATTTTTTAAAAACCGGAATGGTGGATAAATTTCCTACGCTTATTGTCTGCGGCTTTGTGGAGCTTGCGGCGCTGCAGTCAGTTTTTGCAGGTTTGATTCTTCACAATATCGGTATAAAAGGAAGAAGGGATTTTGAACTTCAGCTGAATGATATTGAAGACAGATATCAGGATAAAACTAAGAATATGTGAAAATCTGGTTACCTTAAGATTTTATGAATTCCATTGCAGGTAAATTCAAAAAAGAATATACTTATATTGGAGAAAAGACAGATATATTGTCTGTGGAATTACAGACAGGAGGATGAACAATGGATATACGGATAAAAAGAAAGAAGACCTTGCTGGCTATGCTGTTGGTAGTGTCAGTTCTGTTCTCTGCTTGCGGGAAACAAGAAACTGCAAGTACAGATACGGATGACATTAATGAGTTAAAGGCACAGATTGAATCATTGGCGGCGGAGAATGAAGAATTGAAGCAGCAGCTGGAGAAGTTTACTGCGGAAGAAAGTCAGCCTGCAGAAACGGAAATGGTGCAGGCCACGGAAACCGTGCCGCAGGAAGAAACGGTCCAGGAGGAGGTCCCTCAGGAAGACAGACTGAATATTGTGGTGTTTGGTGACAGTATTTGGGATATGGACAGAGGGGATACGGGTATTGCGGCTCAGGTTGCTTTTTACATGAATGCAGATGTGTATAATTGTGCAGTAGGCGGCAGCAGAGCAACATTGAAGGATGGTGAGTCACCGGATAATTTTGAAAAGTGGGATTCTTCATCTCTTATGGGAATGTGTAATATACTTGCAGGAAAGGTTGATCCTGAATTTTTGGAAGGTTATCCTGCCGGAGGTGTTATTCGGAATGTAAATCCTCAGACCGTTGATTATTATATTATTGCTTATGGGTTGAATGATTATTTTTCCGGTGCTCCGATAGCAGTCGAGGGAAGTGACAGTTGGGATGCACACGGCTATGCCGGTGCTTTGCGGAATGCGATTTTATTGTTAAGTCAGATCAGTCCGCAGGCTAAGGTACTATTGATTTCACCTACCTATTGTCAGTTTTATAAAGATGGGGCTATGTACACCGACAGTAATATGAAGGATTACGGACAGGGAACGCTGACACAGTATGCGAATGCAGCAAGGAATGTTGCGGAAACAAATAACACATTATATATTGATGCATACAGTACGATGGGGATAACTCCATATACGGCAGAGCAGTATTTGGAGGATGGTGTTCATCTTACGATAGAAGGACGCTCCCTATATGCAAAAGCAGTTGCAAGCTGCCTGAAATATGGAAAACCTGGTGAGGTTTCCGGAAACTCTGTTTATTATTAATTATCTTAAAATAAAAGCTTACAGTAAGGGCCCTTTTGGGCGTGGCTGTAAGCTTTTATTATGCAATCAATGAGAGGCCAGATAGGCGCTTAGCTCAGGAATTTCTTCCATTAAAAGATTTGTAAAATAAATGGCGCCTTCCGGATTTAAGTGATCCGCATCTCCAAAATACTGGAGATTGGTTTCAAAACGTTCATCATGAGAATAATCATAATAGGATACTTCCTGTGATACTGCGATTTCATTGATTGTAGTATAAAAGTCATATAAAAACTGGTCGGAGACATATTGATTGTAATAAACAGTAAAAGGGGTGGTGATCAAAACCGGTGTAACCTTTTTTGATTTGCAAAGCTGAATGATATTAATTAACTCCTGTTTTTTGTCATCCTGGAAATAATCGGTTTTATTTTCAAAGTGTCTCTGATATCTGGCATAACCCTTGGCTTCAAATTCCTGTATTTTCTCGGTGTCATATATTTCTTCAGGGGAAACCGGGGCAGGGTCTGGGGCAGGTGTGTTTTCAGAGGCAAGCTGCATTTCGTTGTCAGATATCGTGTTGTCGGACATCCCTTCTTCCATATTTGCTTCGGCGGCATAAACAATATTCTGCCTGTTTTCCGACAAGGATGGGAAGGTAATCGGCGGTTTAAACAGCTCAAAGATTTTATCGCCGGCAGAAAGTATAGGAAAGCGAATTGCCACAAGATCCTTGTACAGACTGTAATCCGGATTATACTGCGGAGATAATATCCGGTAGTAACGTACACTGATTGCTTCAATATCCTCCGGGGTTACCGCCTCTGAGTTAAAAGAAAAGTAAGAAACCGGTATAAATACAATGCCTCCTTCAGCCAAGTCATTTTGATGCATATTAAGAAGCGCATAGTCATATTTATAGGGCTGGCTGGCAAGTGCAAAATTAAAGCATTTAAAGTTACGTTCCTTAGTCAGGAAATCCCAGTTAAAGGCTGCATCACCATGAGAACTTCCCATGTTTGCAATCTGTATACCTTCCGGAACAAAATTAAATTTATTGACTTCAGCTATTGGATCGCTGGTTTTCTGTTCATACATAATATCAAGATAAAACAGACAGCAAAGTGTAAGGCAGACAGCAAGGACACTTTTAACAATAAAAGATTTCATAATTTATTTATCTTAGAATTGCATATAAATGAATTCTGTGGATACTCCTTTCTCAGAAAAAAGCAGGATAACCAGTAACAGGAATAAATAAACAGGCCATCTGATAAAGAAGCGCTGTCTGGAAATAAATGCGATGACATCAGTTTTTAGGGATGCCAAATCGTACAAAAACAGAAGAACAAGCGGAAGGCAATTATATGATAAATGACTGAGGGTCAGTCCCATCTGCAACGCACAATCCTGGATATATGCGGGAAATTGTGCGATACCGTCAAACATATTAGAAATCACATAAAATGCATCCTGGATAGTAACAGCACGGAAAAATATCCATGCAAAGCAAACAAGCAGGAAGGTACAGGGAACAGTGATAAGGCATAGCAGAAAGTGATAATGCTTATTCCTCTGGAAAGGGCTTTTTTTAGAATTCCATGGAAAAAAACCTTCAATAATCTGGAATACTCCATGAAGTCCGCCCCATAATACATAGTTCCAACTTGCGCCATGCCATAATCCGCTTACCAGAAAGGTGATCAGTATATTTAAAGAATGTCTTACTTTTCCAACTCTGTTGCCGCCTAAAGGTATATAAATATAATCCCGCAGCCAGGAGGACAGGGAAATATGCCATCTTCCCCAGAAATCTTTAATAGAAGAGGCAAAGTATGGAGCCTTGAAGTTCTGTGTCAGGTTAATTCCAAGTATTTTGGCAGAACCAAGCGCAATATCGGTATAGCCTGAAAAGTCACAGTAAAGCTGTATGGCAAAGAAAAATGTGGCAAGAATAAGCGAAAGGCCTTTATAGGAAGGTAAATCATTATATACCTGATTTACATATACGGAAAGGCTGTCTGCAAGAACCAGTTTCTTGAAATAGCCCCAGGCCATTTGTTTCAGGCCATATGAAGCCTGTCCATACTGAAAAGTATGTCTGGAGTGCAGCTGGGGAAGAAGTTTTTTTCCTCTTTCTATAGGTCCCTGCATAACCTTGGGAAAGAAAGAAATATAAACGGCATAAATGCCCAAATGCCTTTCTGCACGAATATCGCCGCGGTATACATCTATCAAATAACTAATGATCTGAAAAATGTAAAAAGATATTCCGATAGGAAGCGCCAGTTTCAATGTAAACGGCTGTATGGGAATCGATATTTTCTGAAACAGCAAAGCAATATTTTCTGTAAAAAAATTAAAATATTTGAAAAAGAATAAAATTGCTATACAAACTATTACCGAGACCGTAAGCAGCGTCCTGGAATAAAGTGTACTGTTATGTCTTCCTTCCATTAACAAAGCGGCAGCATAGGAAACAAGTGTGGTAAGAAGTATCACTGCAACATACTGAGGCCCCCAGCTTATATAAAAATAATAACTGGAAAGGAGAAGAATAATCCAGCGGAATTTCTGCGGCATTATCCAGTATAGAATAAAAACTATGGGAAGAAAAAGGGCATAGCTGAAAGAGTTAAATAGCATAAAAGTTACCTTTCTTGTAATTTTATTTCAGTATCATATAATAATATATTACTATATATATTAAAATATACAGCTGACAATGCAATTTATTAAAGCCGACAATACAATCTATGAGCATTGTCGGCCTTTAAAATTTAATCTTTTTTAATACACATTGTCATTGTACCATAATCAATTCTTGTATAATTTGTAATATCGATACTTGGATCATAACAGTAATGTCTGTCTTTAGGGTTATAAAATAAAATAATATCCATCTGAGACACGTCTTCCGTACGCCCATAGCCTTCTCCAGAGCGGTCTGTGCAGGTTTTTTCTTCTTCATTCCAGGTAAATACATTATTTCTGCCTTTTAATTGCATCCAGCAGGATACAGTGATATCTGATTCTTCATAGGGTGAATAGGCAGATAAAATGTTTGTTTCAGCATTCGAGTATTTTAATGCCTCATTTAGGACAGTAGTAACACTGTGACCACGGTAAGCGAAATAATCGGCTTCATTTACAAGAACTTTAAAGTGAAATAATAAAAATATAAATATGATTCCACTATATAAAAGTTTTCGAAGCCCTTTAAATTGTGGCAACTTACAAATTGATAATATAAAAAAATAAGCAAAACCGAACGACCAAGGTAAGATATAACGTTCCTCTAGGCCAGTTTTACAATAAAGAATGATTTGAGGAAACATGATTAAACATGCAATAAAAAATTCTTTTAATAATAATCTCCAGGATTTAATAAATGTGATAATAATTAAACCAGCCGGTATCATAAAATATAAAAAATATTTTAAGTAATTTCTTATGGCATCAAGCCAGTATATTTTGTATTGGTGTAGAGTAACTGAAGAATCAAAACCAACATAACCTGGACTTGAAACCCCTACTACTAATATTATAATAAGTACTTCTGCAATAAAGGTAAGACTATATATAAGCATAAATAAAAAATGTTGGCGTACAGAAGCCCGAACAGAGCTGAATGAAAATTCTGTTTTATTACAATCACTATATATTACAAAACACATTAAAAAAGGTATTAATAATAAAAAGCTTTCTTTATATAGTGCGACTGTTAAAGTAAATACATAACTAACTATAGCATAAGAGTTTTTTGATGTTTGAAGCCATTTTAAAAGAAAATAGAAACTGACTGCAAATAGCATTATGCCAGTGCTTTCTTGTGGCCCTAGCTTCCACCAAACTACAGATTGAGGACCAACCATTACAACCATTGTAAATATAATTGAATAAAAAACTGTACACTTTAAAGTACGGGCACATAAATAAAGAAAAATAAATGAGATAACTATTTCTATAGCTTTAAAAATTGACCATACAACAAGATTTGAACCAAAAAAAGTAGTAAGAATAACTCTGAATATATAGTATAATGGACGAAATCTGGAACCTATATCTTCTTCAAGTGCTTTTTGGATACAGGTAAAAACTGTTCCCTCCGAACGAGATAATTCAATTTGATACTCTAAAAATTCATGATCATCAACCATGTGCCATCCGGATGTAATCGTTCCGGTTGACAGGAGAAGACTAAAAACCATTAGTGCGAAAAATAGGGAAACTAACAGGTACTCATTTTTTTTCATAAATTTTAACATCTTATTTACTCCCGATTAATTTAGTACATATAGTATAATACACGTTTTAACACTTTACCAGTGAATATTTTAATAATTAAGAAGTTCGTAAGAACTGATGTTTTAGGAAACTAAAGTAAGATTGGTTTTGTAAGTTAATGATTTATGTAGATAAAAGATGTAGATAAGAGATGGAAAATGTGGTTTGCATTATTAATTGAATATGATATACTTAAGAAAAAATTAAGAATATAGGCTGATGAACGATAATGAAATACGATAAAATTATACTCGGGGCCGGAATATATGGTTTATATGCGGCCTTATTTTGCGGTAACAGGGGTGAAAAAATCCTGGTAATTGAATGCGATGCAAAAGCCTTTGGGAGGGCTACTTATATTAATCAGGCCAGAGTTCATATGGGATACCATTATCCGCGCTCCCTTTCAACAGCTATGAAATCAGCAGGATATTTTGAACGATTTAACAAAGATTTTTCTTTTTGTATCAATCGGGAATTTAATCAGGTGTATGCTACATCTGCGCGGCTGTCCTGGAGTGATGCTGTGCAATTTAAAAAATTCTGTGAAGCGGCCAGGATACCCTGTGAGGAAATAGAGCCCGGAAAATATTTTAATAAAGGGATGTGCGATGGTGCGTTTTTAACAAAAGAATATACGTATGATGCTATGATTTTGAAAGATTATTTTCTGGATAAGATCTCAGCGCTAAAAAATGTTGAAATTAAATACGCCTGTCATACGCAGTCTATAGCAAAACGGGATGATGTTTATGAGGTACATACAAATCAGGGGATTTTCACAGCCCCTTTTTTGTTGAATGCAACGTATGCGTCTTCCAATCAGATATTAAAGCTGGCGGGAGAAGAGAAGTTTGGAATAAAATATGAGTTGTGTGAAATAATTTTATGCCGGACGAACCATAAATTGGAGGGAGAAGGAATAACAGTTATGGATGGTCCCTTCTTTTCAATTATGCCATTTGGCAAAACAGGAATGCACTCACTTACATCTGTTACCTTTACCCCTCATAATACGAGCTACAGCGAAACACCGGTTTTTGAATGCCAGAGCAGGAGCCATAACTGTTGTACCAGGGAATATCTGGGAAATTGTAATGAATGTCCTGCAAAACCTGCTTCGGCTTATCCATATATGTCGGGGCTGGCAAGAAAATATATGAAGAGCGAGTATGAATTTCAATATGAGAATTCGTTGTATTCGATGAAGCCAATCCTGAAAAGTTCTGAGATTGATGATTCCAGACCTACGGTAATCAGGGTACACAGTAAGAATCCTTCCTTTATAAGTGTCCTTTCAGGAAAAATCAATACGGTATATGATTTGGAGGATGTATTAACAAATGAATGAGAAGCAAAAATGTTTTCTTTCCGCGGTAGCATATGTTCATAATAATGAAAACTGTGCAGGTGTTTTCCTGAAAAAGATTTATGAGGTATTAAAAAATAATTTTGAGCATTTTGAAATAATCTGTGTTGACGATGCATCAAGTGACAGAAGCCATGAAGCTATTAAGGAGGCTGCTGCGGGTTTGACGGATATGACGGTTAACTTATTGCATATGAGTTATTACCAGGGTATTGAGTTATCCATGAATGCGGGGACAGATCTTGCAATTGGCGATTATGTATTAGAATTTGATACGGTAGAAATGGATTATCCATCTTCGTTAATTATGGATATTTATATGGAATCCTTGAAAGGGTATGATATTGTAAGTGCATCCCCTGCAAGAAGACAGAAATTTACGTCTTCATTTTTCTATAAAATATTCAATATGGGGGCGGCCGGCAATTATAAGATGAGGACAGAAAGCTTTCGTATTTTATCCAGAAGAGTTATAAACCGGGTTTCCAGTATGAATAAAACGATACCATACAGAAAAGCAGTATATGCAGCCAGTGGCCTGCCTATAAAAAATATGCAGTATGAATGTACAGGAGAACGGCTGAAGGGAAGAGATAAGCTGGAGGACAGATACAGAAAGAATCTGGCTGCAGACTCACTGATTTTGTTTACGGATTTGGGTTATCTTTTTTCAATCAGAATGACGCTTATTATGATGGTAATTGCATTACTGATGGGGGTATATGCGATGGTGTTTTACATATGTGGTAATCCGATTGAGGGCTGGACAACAACAATACTGTTTATGGCGTTTGCTTTTTTCGGGCTGTTTGGAATTTTGACTATAATTGTAAAATATCTGTCTGTGATAGTTAATCTTGTATTCAAAAGACAGCAGTATATGGTTGACAGAATAGAGAAGATTACGAAATGAGAGGATATTAAAAGATGAATGTTTTGGTTGGACATACAGGTTTTGTCGGAAATAATCTTTATCGATACGGCAGTTTTGAATTGGGTGTAAACTCGGGCAGTGTCCGGGAGGCTTACGGAACAAAACCGGATCTCTGTGTCTATGCCGGACTGCGGGCGGAAAAATACCTGGCGAATCAGCAGCCGGAAAAAGATTGGCAGATGATTGAACAGGCGAAGGAAAATATCAGAATGATCAAGCCGCAAAAACTGGTTTTGATATCAACAATAGATGTATTTAAAAGTCCGCTGGCGGTCTATGAAGATTCTGCCATAGATATGGATGGTTTGCAGCCATATGGATATAACCGAAGAGTATTGGAAAATTGGGTGAGGGAAAATTATCCGGAAGCTTTGATTGTCAGGCTTCCTGGTTTGTTTGGTGAGGGTATAAAGAAAAATTTTATTTATGATATTATTAATGTCATCCCGTTTATGTTGTCAGAAACAAAAATGGGAGAATTAAGCAGCCAGGAGGCAGCGATTGAGGAGTACTACGAGATACAGGATAATGGGTTCTGGAAATGCAGAAATCTGAATGAAGGAGAGAAAAATGCTCTGAGGAATATTTTAAGCCGTGTAAATTTCAGTGCGCTTCAATTTACGGATAGCAGAAGTGAATTTCAGTTTTATCCACTGAAAAGGTTATGGTCTGATATTAAGATTGCTTTGGAAAATAAAATCGAATTGCTGCATACGGCGACAGAACCTATTTCTGCAGGAGAAATTTATAAGTTTCTTTACGGAAGGGAATTTATGAATGAAACTGCCGGTGTGCCGGCTAAATATGACTATAGGACCAGGTATAGCGGGCTTTATAAACGGGACGGTGGATATATTATGGGTAAGGAAGAAGTGCTTTTAGAAATCCAAAATTTTGTTAAGAGTACAAAAATCTGTTGATATGGAAAATTTAAATAGTCTTATGAAAAAAAAGCGGATGCGGGAAAGCCTTTATGTATGTGTGCTCCTGTCTATGGTACTATTACTGACATGGACTTATTTCAGCAATCCGTTCGATAAAAAGAATTATAATTTTAATAACTTTGAGGCTGTTTCGGAGGCCTTGGCTATTGGCCCTTTTGTGGCGGAAAGATCGGGTATATCGCCGCTGGACGAGGGTTATGGCCTGGGGTATTATCATGAAAATACGGGAGATACCACATCCTATTGGACGGATACGTTGAGCTTATACCGCGGTGAAACAGCATATTTAAGTAATGAAGATTTTCTGGATGGATATGGGCTGAGAGGAGATCTCCTTGCATTTTCTGCAAATTTATATACAGATACCTACTATATTCCGGGAAATTATTTTCTGTTTTCGGATGGAAGCAAGGCTGTTATCACCAAAGTAGTAAGAAAAGATAATATATGCTATACAACAGTAAATGCCGGAATGAAACTTGACAGAGAGAAAAACGGAAGCCTTTCAGAAATAAAGCTGTTTGATGCTTCGGGAAAGGAACTGCCAAAGGGGATATTCTCTGAGTATCCTTCTCAGATAGGACTTCAGGGAAGGGCTTTCCGTATTTTGGCACGTGTTTTTCCTTATGAAAGCGCGGTGACCTGGTTCCATTTATTAACGGCTGCCGCGATGGCCTTGGTCGCTGTTGTCATATTATTTCTTTTGAACAGGAAATTTGGTATAGGAATGGCGGTGGTTTGGGGCGCGGTTTTTCTGCTGTCTCCATGGATAGTACAGTTTGCAAGGAATCTTTATTGGGTGGAATTTACCTGGTTTTTGCCAATGTCATTTGGATTGTTATGTTCAGTCTATGCGGATAACAAAAAAATTGTGGGTATCAGCTGTATTGGGGTTTTTTTATCCGTATTTTTGAAAAGTGCATGTGGTTATGAATATATAACTACAGTTATGATGGGAACAATCCTTTTTTTGATGGCAGATGCCGGAACTGCTTTGTTAACAGATAAAAAAGAATTTCCTGAAATTTTCAAGCGGATTCTTTTGGTTGGTATTGCGGCGTTGCTGGGATTTTTAGCTGCTGTTTGTATTCATGCCTATATCAGGGCCGATGGTGATATCTGGAGAGGACTCTGTTCTATTTATGAGAAAAACGTGCTTGAGAGAACCTGGGGGGGAAATCCGGAGGATTTTCCTGAATCGGAGAGAGCTTCTTTAGAAGCCTCTGCCTTGACAGTTTTAAAGCTGTATTTTCATTTTGACACCTCCTTGATTATGGGTATAAGTGGAAAACTTTTTGGCGGATTGTGTATTTTATCGGTGCTGGCATTATTTTGGAGAATTTGGAAGGATAAAATAAGGGGGGAAATAGACAAAAGTACACTTTATATGTTCTTTTTGTTGTTTTCAGCTTTTTTGACCAGTGTCTCTTGGTTTGTTTTAGGAAAAGCACATTCTTATATCCATACACATATGAATTTTGTGATGTGGTATTTTGGTTTTATACAGCTTCTGATTTATATACCATTGCATATGCTTTGGATAAAACTGAAGGGATATATTCTGAGAAAAAAGAGGAAGAGGTAATTTTATGAAACTGTCAATTTCAAATATAGCCTGGAGTCCGCAAGTGGATGATGAGATGTATCGTTTCCTGCAGGAAGCTGGATACTCGGGGATTGAAATTGCTCCTACCAGATTATTTCCTGATGCTCCTTATGATCATTGTGGTGAGGCGCAGGCCTTTGCTGTTTGGCTGAAAGAGACATATGGTTTGGCTGTTTCTTCTATGCAGTCAATATGGTATGGAAGAAAAGAAAAGTTGTTCGGGACTGTTGAAGACAGGTTGGTTCTTACAGAATATACGAAGAAGGCAATCGATTTTGCGTCACAGATCGGATGTGGCAATCTGGTGTTCGGCTGTCCTAAAAACCGGTGGGCGGAAAAAGAAGAATTAAAGGAAAGTGCAGAGCCTTTTTTTAAGGAGCTGGGAGATTATGCATTAGAAAAAGGGACTGTGCTGGCTATGGAGGCGAACCCTCCGATTTACAATACTAACTATATAAATACCACCACAGAGGCATTGGCGCTGGTAAAAAAAATAGGCAGCAAAGGTTTTCTTGTAAATCTGGATTTGGGTACTATGATTGAAAATAAGGAAGCTTTGAACGTGATAGCTGAGGATATCAATTTAATCAATCATGTCCATATCAGTGAACCTAATCTGAAAAAAATTTCTGAACATTCTATACATAAAGAAATCGCCGGATTGTTGAGAAATATGGAATATACAGGTTATATATCTATTGAAATGGGGCGCCAGGAAAATGTTCAGGTTACGAAAAAAGTAATAGAATATGTGAGGGAAATTTTCGGATGATTGCATATGAGAGACGGGATGGTGTTCCGCGATTTGAGGCATATGAGCTTGATGTAAAAAAAAGCAGGTATTGTGTTTTGATTCCTGTAATTAATGAGGGGGAGCGTATCCTTCAAGAGTTAAAAAGGGCAAGGCACTATAATGTAATGTCATGTGCGGATGTGGTTCTGTGTGACGGCGGTTCGACGGATGGTTCTATGGAACAGAAAAAGCTGCTGAAGCTGGGTGTAAATACTCTTTTAATTAAGCGTGATGAAGGGCGTCAGGGAGCCCAGCTGAGAATGGGAATCTGGTGGGCGCTTCAGCGAGGTTATGACGGGGTAATAACGATTGATGGAAATAATAAGGACAGTATAGAAGATATTCCCCGGTTTATTGAAAAACTGAATGATGGGTATGATTTTATCCAGGGGTCACGATTCCTGAAGGGCGGGCATGCAATTAATACGCCTTTAATCAGGCTGATATCAGTCAGATTGATTCATGCGCCTCTTATATCATTAACGGCGAGGCAGCATTTTACGGATACTACAAATGCTTACAGGGCATATTCCAGAAGATATCTGGAAAATCCTGAGGTTTGTCCATTGAGGGATATTTTTAAATCATATGAGCTGCTTGCATATCTGTCTGTACGGGCCACTCAGCTTGGGATGAAAGCATGTGAGATTCCTGTAACACGGCGATATCCGAAAGAAGGAAAAACACCTACCAAGATAAGCTTTTTTAAAGGGAATTACGAACTGATGAAAATTTTAGTTACCAATTTATTTGGAGGATATAATCCTTAATTAATTGTTCAGTCTGTTGAGGGGGACAGATGAAAGCTAAAGGTGATGAGTTAAAAAAAGGGAGAGTAAATGAATATGATCTCCTTAGAGTTATAGCAACAATTTTGGTAGTAATCGGGCATAGTTGTTATCTGGTTATGGGAGGCGTACACTATGAAGTTCCCGCAGACAGTTCTTGGGTGTATGATTCGAATTTATTTCGGATAATCAGATTTTTAAGCGGGTGGGTGTATGGATTCCATATGCCGCTTTTCTTTCTTCTATCGGGTGCCGTTTATCGTCTTAAGGAAGAAGACGGATTAAAAAGGCTGGCATGTAATAAACTGAAAAGACTGATAATACCGTATTATTTATGCGGCCTGTTATTTATGCTTCCGGTAAAATTGATGACAGGATATTATAATGCGGATAATTATAATGAAGCAGTTGTAAAATTTCTGGTTGGTAAAGGCGATGGGCATCTTTGGTTCTTACCAGCCTTATTTTGGTGTTTTATTATTTTTTGGTGCCTTCACCGATTGGTCGGGAAAAGAAATATCTATCCGGTTCTTGTGCTTGCTGCGCTTATTCAGTATTTCCATGGCCAGCTGCCATTTGATTTTTTCCTTTTTAAGAGAGGAATGGGGTATTTATTTTGGTTTGTATTAGGCTATTGGTTTGATGGGGTGAGAAAGAAGTTGTCAGAATATTCATATTATGAGTATGGAGTGTGTAAGTTTTTATTTTTGCTTGAAATAATGATATTAGATATTAAGATAGATTTTCTGAATGATTTTTTCGTCATAATTATTTGTAGCTATGCAGTTTATTTGCTATGCATAATTTTGGTTAAAAAATATGAAGAATTGTGTGAACGGTGGGGGTTTCGTTTGTTATTGAGGCATAGTATGCATATATATTTATTTCATGATCCGCTGGAATATGCGGTACTGTTAGCTGCATTCTCCTATGGCTGGCTGAGTTCAAGGCTGGGGTGTTTGGCTTACATGGGAATGAGGATTATCGGAGTTATAATTTTGTCTGTGGTTATGGGATATATCGTTGATAAACTAAAAAGTAAGCTGCTTAAGATTTCTTGACATTTCTGTAAATCAGATTATAATACACACAAGTGAGGGGAAAACTAAATAAAATATTTTTCATACACTGCTGGAACAGGAGGCAAAATGAAAAAGGCTTATTCCCCTACAAAAATGCTGAGAAAAGACAAGCAAGATGCTTTCTCAGCTGTTTTACTTGGCATATGTCTGTGTTTTTATCTCTTCTTCGCATTTTATGATGGTGCGGTTATTTGTGTGGATTCTCCGGGCTACATCAGTATGCGGCTTTCAAGAGAACCCTTTTATCCGCTGTTTCTTGCTTTTTTTCGAAAGCTTTTTTCTTCATTTCCCAATGATTTTTACCTGACAGCCGTTGCTTTTTTTCAAAGTGGGCTTATGGCTTTTGCTACATGGGCGTTGGTGAGGTATCTTTGGAAGGAGCTTCGGCTTCCGAAGGCTGTGGCGCTTGTTGCGCTGGCTATGCCGCTTGGGGTTTCGTTTTTGTGCCGGTTTGCCGCAAAGAGGGAATCTATGTATTCCAACAGTATTTTGACGGAAGGGATTGTTATTGCACTGTATCTTTTGTTTTTCCGCTATCTCCTGGAATACTGTCTTCATCAGAACAGAAAAAGTCTGATTTTAAGCAGCATACTTGTTTTTGTTATGGTGTCAACAAGAAAACAGATGTTTATGACATTGGCGCTGCTGATTATTTGTGTGGTGGCTGTGAATATATTTCGCAAAAAGACCCTTTGGGGAATTTGGACTGTAATACTGTGCACACTGGGAATCTTGAGCTGTTCTATGCTTCTTGATGTTGGATATAACTATATTTTGCGTGGGAATGCAGTACGTCATACCAATGACAGTCGGTTTGTTACAACAATGGCGTTTTATACGGCTGATAGAAGTGATGCGGAATATATCAAAGATGAAGAGGTCAGAACACTTTTTTTGGAAATTTATGATGTATGTGAGGAAAAGGGATATCTGAAGCACAGTGCCGGAGAAGGATGGTTTAACCGGGTAACACATTTTGGCGATTTTTATGACTGTATACAGATTGATACCATGGGTCCGTTGATTACACAATATGTGCAGGCGAATTATGGCGGAGGAGAGGTGGAAGAAGGGAAAAAGGTGGATCAGATTATGCGGATGATTAATGCGTCGGTTATGCCGCATAATGCGTTGAATATCATAGGTTCCTTTTTAGATAATGTACTTTCAGGTATGATAACGACTGTCGCCAAACGGAATATTTTATTAAACTGGTATAGTTTTTTCATTTATATTATTTATGTTATTCTGCTTATCTGGAATGTGAGGATCAGAGGGCATGAAAAGACAGCAGTATTGGCAGGGCTTACCCTTCTTGCAATTGTAGGGAACGTGACGCTTGTTTCTCTTGTAATCTTTTGCCAGACAAGGTATACGATATATAATATGGGACTGTTTTATATTTGTATGGTAGTGATGCTTTATAATCTGTTCAGGTATTGGCGTTTGGCTTCTGAGAAAACAAAATAAAGGAGTTGTATATATTTTTTGGTTTTTACGTTTTTTCTTGTAAAAATCCATGGATTGGGCTAAACTGATTTATGCATAGCATATCCTGCAGCGGGATTTGCTGTAGCGGCAAATCAACTGGTTAAATTTAAAATTCCATGGAGTACTCATATGCTTTTTAATTCTTATATATTTCTGTTCCTGTTTTTACCATTTTGCCTGGGCGGGTTTTATCTGTTCGCCCATTGGGGGAAGTCTGTGCCTGCCAAGCTGTGGCTGACAGGCTTTTCTTTGTGGTTTTATGGGTATTTTAATCCCAGCTATCTGCTGATTATGATTTTCAGTATTCTTTTTAATTATGTTTGCTTTCGGCTGATAAATGCAACGGGGCCAAACAGGAGCCGTATAATGATGGCGGCGGGTGTTCTGTGCAATCTGGGAATTCTTTTTTATTTCAAGTATTTTGACTTTTTTATTGAAAATGTAAATGCTGTATTTGGTACTTCGTTTTTGCTGAAGGGAATCCTGCTTCCGCTGGGAATCAGTTTTTTTACCTTCCAGCAGATTGGTTTTCTTGTGGACACTTACCGGGGGGAAATCAGGGAGTGCAGTTTTTTGGATTATGCGCTGTTTGTCTCCTTTTTCCCGCAGCTGATTGCGGGGCCGATTGTGAATCACAATGAAATGATGCCGCAGTTTGATAAAATCGGGAAGCAGAAGCTGGATTGGGATCGGTTTGCCGGGGGCGTATTTTTATTTACACTGGGAATGGTGAAGAAGGTTTTGGTCGCGGATACGTTTGGGAAAGCGGTGAACTGGGGGTATGCCAATGTTCTGAACTTAAGCGGAGTGGACAGTGCGTTGCTGATTCTTTTTTATGTGTTGCAGCTGTATTTTGATTTCAGTGGCTACTGTAATATGGCCAGGGGGCTGGGCTGGCTCTTTGGGATAGAGATTCCTGTGAACTTTAATTCGCCGTATAAGGCTGTGAGCATCGTGGATTTCTGGAAACGGTGGCATATTACACTGAGCCGTTTTTTTACCAAAAATGTATATATTCCATTGGGCGGGAACCGAAAGGGCAGAGGACGGATGTACTTTAATTTGTTCCTGATTTATCTGCTCAGCGGTATCTGGCATGGGGCCGGATGGACTTTTGTATTGTGGAGTGTGACACAGGGGGTTCTGTACATAGTTACCCGGATGTGGCAGCTGCATCAGAAGGAGAAGAGGGAAAAAAGCGGCAAAGCAAAGACAGCGGGGCCGGTTAGAAGACAGGTGGTTAAAGCTGCCGGGGTTTTGTTTACCTTTGTTTATTTCAGTCTGACCTGTGTTTTTTTCCGCTCAGAGACAGTGGTACAGGCACTGGAAATTTTCAGGCATTTATTTACAGGCGGGATTGCTCTTCCTGCGGAGGCGATGATGCAGTCTTTCAACCTGGATGAATTCTGGTATGTGATAAAGCTGCTGCATTTGGACAGCCTGCCGTACAGTCAGATGTATTTGGGAGGTATCATTACAGCAGTGACTATGGCGGTGGTGTTTTTTGCACCGAATGCGGATGAAGTGGCGGTGAGGTTCCGGCCCAAGGCCTGGAATGCGCTGGTGACGGCAGGGCTCTTTCTGTGGTGTGTGCTGTCGCTTTCAGGGGTCAGCAGTTTCCTGTATTTTAATTTCTGATGCGGGCTGTTTTCAGAGAAGCGGGTATGAGGGAGTGCGGCTTGTCCGTGATAATGTATGAGAGGTATGTGGATGAAACCTTGTAAAAGATGGTTGCTCTTGTTTTGCAGTATTCTCCTGGCAGGCTTTCTTGCGATAGCTGCCATAGTGATATATGTGGATCCTTTTTTTCAGTATCATAAGCCCCTGGCTTATTTTCCATATAAGGTGGATAATCAGCTGAGCCAGAATCCGGGAATGGCCCGCCGGCTGGATTATGACAGTGTTCTGTTAGGCTCCTCCATGACGGCAAGCTTTGACACGGACTGGTTTACGGAGGTGATGGGGCTGCAGACGGTGAAGCTGAGCTATAACGGTGCGTTTCCTAAAGATGAGGCCAACATAATGGATATTATTTTTGATACAAAAGGGGATTCGGTGAAAAAAATATTCATGGCCGTGGATCAGGGGGCGTTTTCAGCGGATACGGAGGCGACGAAATATCCGATTCCGGAATATTTGTATGATAAAAATCCTTTTAATAATGTGCAGTATCTTTTTAATAAGGATGTGCTGCTGAATTATATTTTCAAGCCGTTGGTGGATCCTACGGAGAGGACGGACTGGACGCAGCTGTATAAGCCGTGGTGGACGGATCAGTACTATACGAAGGCCAATGTGCTGATGTATTATGTTCCGGCGGAGGAAGCGGAGGAGGAAATGCCTGAGGATGCGTTTGTGTCCGGTATTCAGGCAAATCTGGAGGCCAATATTATTCCCTTTGTTGAGGCTCATCCGGAAACGGAATTCATTTTCTGGTATCCGCCGTACAGTATTCTTTACTGGAATGATGTAATGCGGCAGAAGGAGCTGGATGCGGTTATCAGAGAACTGGATTATATGACGGAAAAACTGCTTGCATATGATAATGTAAGGGTATTCTGTTTTCAGAACAACAGGGATATCGTATGTAATCTGAATAATTATGCGGATTATACGCATTATCATGCGGATGTCTGCCGGTATATTGTGGAGTGCTTTGAAAATGGAGAGGGAGAGCTGACTGAGGATAATTATAAAGCGGTTTTTGCGGACCTGCGCGAGTTGGCGGCGGGTTATGATTATGAAGCAATTTATGACAACTGGTATGATTAAGCTGTTGTTTAAGTGACTTGGGAAGTAACTGTGAGGGAACTGAGCAGTTGCCTGTAGGAAGATAAAGAGAGGTTTTTACATGATTGCAAAAGTACTGATTACCTTTGGGGTTCTGTTTGCTGCTCCTTTTTGCATGGGGCTGATTCCGGCCCGGTTCATGCCCGGGGGGCGGAGGAAAAAGAATCCGGTTCTGATTTATCTGGCTGGTTTTTTCTTAACGCTGGCAGTTTTTCAGATAATTGCTGTGCCTGTCATTTTGATGAAGCCCTGGGGATTTCCCATAATAGTTAAGCTTTATTCCGGCGCGCTCATTTTGCTGTCGGCAGCAGGTTTGTTTTTTGGGAGGAATGTGCTGGGGAATTTGACGGAGAACGGCAGGGAGCTTTGGGAGGGCAGGCGCAGGCCGTCTGTGGAAACGGCTCTTTACTGGATTCTTGCGGGTGGACTGGTCCTTTTTCAGATTTATATGGCATATACAAGGGCGTCCTTTGACGGGGATGATGCGTATTATGTGGCGCAGTCTGTAATTGCGGAGCAGTCGGATGTGCTTTACCGGATTTTGCCGTATACAGGCCTTACGACAACGGTGGATGTACGGCATGCGTTGGCTTCGCTGCCTATATGGGAGGCGTATCTGGCAAGGATGACGGGAATACATCCGGCGATTATCGCACATTCCGTGCTGCCGCTTGTGCTGATACCGGTAACCTATCTTTTGTATTATCTGATTGGGAGAAGGCTGTTTGGCAGGGAGAACCGTAAGCTGGCAGTGTTTATGATTTTTGTAAACGTACTGCAGATTTTTGGAAATACTTCTATATATACAAATGCAACATTTTTCCTGATGCGTACATGGCAGGGAAAGTCCATGTTGTGTAATATGGTGTTGCTGGCGGTGCTGTGGTGTCTGCTGAATCTGTGGGATATGAAGTCTGCTGTCGGAGAGAAAAAGGAGAGCCAGGCCGGCTGGTGGATTCTGTTATGTGCGGTCAATGTGGTGGCGGCCATGGCGACTACTATGGGGGCTTTCCTGACGGGGTTGCTGATTGCCGTGACAGGCCTTGTTATGGCGGTGAGAGACAGACGTCCGGCAGTGCTTCCCAAGCTTGCGGCAAGCTGCATTCCCTGTATTGTGTATCTGGCGGTTTACTTGGTTCTGGTCTGAAAGGATGAAAATATTTTGAGAGAGATACTGACGATTTTTATGGATTATTGCGGTGATGGTATTTATCCGTTTCTTTTTCTGGTGGCGCTTATATATTTATTGCTGACAGAGAAGGACAGGAAAATACGGCTTGTATTAGTGGAGTCCTCTTTGGTAATAACGATTTTGTTTTTCTTTCCCTTATTTAAGCTTGTAATGGATAAAGTTGAAGAAGCGGGAACTTATTATAGAATCCTTTGGATATTGCCGATGACTGTGATGATAGCCTATGCAGGCGTTAAACTAATAGGAAAGCATACTCGGATCGGAATAATAGTAATGATATTGCTTCTTGCACTTGGTGGTGAATATTTATATAAAAATATTAATATTACGAAAGCACAGAACCGATATCATATCCCTCAGACGGTAGTGTCTATTTGTGATCTCATTGAACCTGCGGAGGACGAGGAACGTGTCTGGGCAGTCTTTCCTTCGGAATTGCTGCATTATGTAAGGCAGTATTCTTCAAATATTCAGATGCCCTACGGCCGTGACATGCTGGTAGCCAGCTGGGATCATGTGGAACATCCCATATATGCGCTGATGGAAGCGGATACGGTAAGAATCGATTTGCTTGCGGAGTTGGCAGATGACTATAAATGCCAGTATATTATTCTGAATAAGGCGAAGAAGACAGAAGGGGATCCGGCGGAATACGGGCTGGAAAAAATCGGGGAAGTGGAAGGGTATGATGTATTCCGGAATGTGGATGTTCCGGTATTGAAAAAAGAACAGACTTTGCCCTAGAATCCCTCTTGATTAAAACGAAGAACAGTATCCGATGTAAAAAGGCAGTATATATAATGGAATAGAACAGGCAGGTACTAAAACTGTGTGCTTAATAGAAGAAAGGGCGCCGTTACCCGGCCGCGAATTGCGGCCGAATACCGATGCCCTTTTACTTTACAACCTATTTTTCTTCCCCAACATGAAAAATTTCCTTTGCAAACCGCCCTGCAACCTTTTCCCGTCCTTTTTTATTCAGCCGGTATCCGTCTGTCAGGCAATTCTTTGCCTCATCTTCATTAATGGTCCCATAATAATTATCAAGAATACTAACTCCGTTTGCCATAGCCACATCAATTTCATGCAGCACATAATCAGGAAGCACGCCGTTGCCGAAATCCTCCGTATCCCCGTTAACCATCTTGCCGCCACCGTCCTCAAACTGCCCGTAGAAAGGAGAAAGGACCACCAGACGGATGTAAGGATAGGTCTTCTGGATCTCCTGAAGAGATGCATTCAGCGCGCCGTTCCAGGTAAGCAGGTTGATGTCATTATTTTCATCCATAACAGGACGTTTATCCATGTAATCATTCAGATCATACATGATGACGATCATATCAACCTTGGAAAAATCCACACTTTTCAGGGTATCCAGCGCTTCCCTGTAAGCCTTGTCAGATTCTGAAAACAAATCCACAGCATGTTCCATAAGGTCAAAATTCCCGCCGCATATGGAGGCTGTTACCAGATACAGGCTGAGCGCATCCTGAGGATAGCTGTCGGTATACTCGGTATTTTTCATAGAAATATAGGAATCCGGAAATGCACCATTATAAACCGTGGCATCACACTTCTCGGCAATTAACTCCGCAAGGCCGTCTTTTCCCCGTTCATCGGAAAAAGGATGGTTCCCAAGACAAACGATAGTGTTGACGCCGTCATCCTCCCGCCCTTTAAGCAGCTCTGGATCCAGCGGCTGTATATAATCCAGGGCTTCCACTTCAAATTCCGAAGAATCCGCATTGGGGTCATATCCGGAATCCTTCCCAATATTCCACACAACCAGCTTGACAACAGCAAATATCAGCATTGCCGCAAGAACGGCGGCAATTATATAGTGAACGTAGGTTTCCGTATTTTTCCTTTTTCTGCGTCTGCCGGTATTTTTACCCGACACACCCCGGCGGGAACCGCTCCTGCGGGAAGCAGTATTATGCGGGGAAGCTTTGCGGCCGACAGTATCCTGCCCCTCCTGCCGCTTCCCGGAACCCTTCTGGGCAGCAGTATCCGAAGCATCATCCAACTCCCAGAATTCATCAATCTCCCCCGACTGTTCCATTCTGTCCTTATCTGTCATATATTACCTCCTTTACCGACTCTATACTACCATTATAGACCCCAAGTGTCCATATTGTAAGGAAAAATTGTAACTGCTCAGTAGGTCAGCGCATTTAGCTGCGCAGGCCAGCGCTTTGCGCTGACCGTAAGAAAGTGATTCAAGAGTGCTAAAATCCATCGCCAAAGGCGATTTAGGATGGTTTTTAGCAGTAACTGTGAGGGGTACTGAACAGTTAAAATTAAGACTTTGACACCCCCAAGCCATGCAGAAATACAGATAGAAACAGCCCGTGGGAGCTTGCTCACTAAGGACTGCTTCTATCTGTATTTCTATAGGGCGCCAGCCCTCATTCATAATTTGGCGTCCATAACAAAAAAGCAACACACAACATACCTCTCGCCAAATTATGAATGGCATGGCTGAGGCCCGCCAACACCCCAAACCCTCCTCCTGACATCCCCTTCCCTTTTCCTGTCTCTTATACACATCTGACGCTGCCGACGAATAGAGAGGTGTAGATCTCGGTGGTCGCCGGATCATTCACAAAAAAAAAAACAAAAAAGAAAAAAACAAAAAACAATAGTATAAAAATAATGCAAAAAGTACTATAATGTCATCTATATACAATTAGACATA
>OJJT01000199.1_pt1 | contig 40095 bp, 32 predicted proteins | sample 1596281 | NCBI WGS metagenome assembly OJJT01 (sample SAMEA4350145, study PRJEB24818) | metagenome | biome: human; feature: gut; material: faeces | place: Denmark | collected 2013-09
TCTTTTTGTTTATTTTTTTTTTTTCAAGCAGAAGACGGCATACGAGATTTCTGCCTGTCTCGTGGGCTCGGAGATGTGTATAAGAGACAGTCCCCTCTGACGAGGACGGGCTGATCCGTTTTGTGCTGGACACCTTTACCGGCAAGCAGGAGCATTACCAGAAGCTTCTCGATGACGCTTATGCGAAGTTCAGATACCCGGAGAAGGAAGCGGTCACCAAAGCCCGTGACCTCATGGCAGATGTCCTCAGCCAGCGCAAGGACAATGTTGCTCTGCTGAGCCGCATGGTGCAGAAGCAGGAAGACCTTCTCGACACTGCGGAGGACTTGGAGGGCGTAGAACTCTTCTTCAAGTCCCAGCGCACTGTGTATGATGATGCCCGGAGCCATATGGATCGTGTCAGCAAAGAGCGCGACTACTTTGCCGCTGATGCAGAGGCGCAGGAGGTTTTCCGTACCATCGCCACCATCCTTGCCATGCCCAAGCCCTATTCACGCATTGGCGAGCTGCCGGAGCTGATCGGCAAGGTGAAAACCGCCTATAACGGCTTGCTGGACATGAAGAAGGAAGAGGTTGCGGAGAACATCCGTCAGTGTATGCAGGATGTTCACCAGCTCGCAAACGAAGCTCGTGACGCTTCGACCCTGCTGCATCAGGCAGATGATTATTTTGTCAGCAAGCGGGACGCAGCGAAGGACGCTTCCTCTATCACCGAATTGGACGCAATGATTACGCAGCTTCTCAACTACAAAGACAACATCTGCCGTCGAATGGAGATCATGGTTGCAAGCAAGGACGCACCCGCACCGGTAAACAATGCGCAGACCGGCGCTGCTGCACCGAAGCCTCCGAAGATCACCTCCCTTCGCCGCTATGACCTTTGCTCGGTAAAGCGTCTGCAAACGAAGGATGACATCGACAAGTATGTTGAGGGCATCCGCGAGAAGCTGATGAAAACACTTGAGAGCTGTGATGGCGTTCAGATTAACTAAAGGAGACGGATCATATGAATAAAGCCGCCATTCAACGCTTTGCGATTCAGGCGCGTACTGACTTGATTGATCAGGTTTCGCAGAGAGCGTATCAATATGGAATCACCAAAGACAGTTACGGCGAGGCAAATGCCGTGACCGTGGGTGGACGCGCACTGAATACGGATGAGCAGAGACAGCGCAAGGAGCTTGTGGAGCAGATCCGTCAAAAAGGATATATGCAGGTAATGGAAGAGGTTGCCTACACATGGTTTAACCGATTTATTGCACTGCGCTTTATGGAGGTCAATAACTATCTTCCCTCTCATATTCGTATTTTCTCCGACAGCACCGGCGCTTTCAAACCGGAGATCCTGAACGATGCGCTGCATCTGGATATGCCCGGACTGAACATGGATAAAGTCGCGGAGTATATCGAGAAAAATCAGACGGAAGCCCTCTACCGTTATCTGCTGCTGACGCAGTGCAACGCCCTGAACGACGCACTGCCCCAGATGTTTGAGAAGCTTGGCGGCTTTTCTGAATTGCTGCTGCCGAACAATATCTTGAAGCAGGACAGCGTTCTCGGTCGCATGGTCATGGACATCCCCGAAGAGGATTGGACGGATCAGGTGCAGATCATCGGCTGGCTATACCAGTTCTATAACACTGAACTCAAGGCTGAGGTGTTTGGGAAATCTGGCAAGATTGCCAAGAACGAGATACCCGCTGTTACTCAGCTCTTTACCCCCGACTGGCTCGTTCGTTATATGGTCGAAAACAGCCTTGGTAGGCTGTGGCAGGAAGGACACCCAGATGATGAGCTGAAAGCCGAGTGGAAATACTATTTGGATGAAGCGCAGCAGGAAGCGGATGTTCAGGCGCAGCTTGAGGAAATTCGCGCGGAGTACAGTAATATCAAGCCGCAGGACATCAAAGTGATCGATCCCTGCATGGGTAGCGGTCATATTCTTGTCTACGCCTTTGATGTCTTGGTGCAGATTTATAAAAAGTACGGCATCAGTGAGCGTGACGCGGCACAGAGCATCCTTGAATACAACCTTTACGGTCTCGACATTGATGACCGTGCGGCGCAGCTTGCCTATTTTGCCGTGATGATGAAAGCACGCCAGTATGACCGGCGTATTTTCTCTCGTGGTATTCAGCCCCATGTCTACTCCATTTTTGAAAGCAATGGACTGGATAACAGTACAATCGAATACTTCGCCAACAACGATCCAAAACTAAAAAAAGATTTCGGGATACTCGTGGACGAATTGCGCGACGCAAAAGAATATGGCTCTATTTTGAACATCTCTCAGGTGGACTTTTCAGCACTCTATGCGCGGATGGATGAAGTGCTCGAAGAGATCAGTATATTTCGAGAGGTTTCGGTAAAAAGTATTCTCCCGTTTATTCATGTGGCAGAAGTCATGGCACAAAAGTATAGTGTCGTTGTAACGAATCCACCATATTTGCAAAGCAGCGGTATGAACTCAAAACTGTCTGATTATCTTGCGGAAAATTATCCTGACAGCAAGTGGGATTTGTTTGCTGTATTTATTGAACGATGTGGTGCTTTTCTCTCACCATACGGACTGCAAGCAATGGTGACGATGCATTCATGGATGACCTTGGGAACCTATGAGGATTTTCGATTGAAAATGTCACACGGCAACCTAATCAATATGGCGCATTTGGGCAAGCGTGCATTTGAGGAAATCAATGGTGATGTCGTTCAAACAACATCATGGGTGCAAAGGAATATTTCCGTTCATGGATATAAAAGCATTTTTATTAAGTTAACTGAGTACCTTAGTCAAAATGATAAAGAGCGAGGCTTTTTTGTTCAGTCCAACAAATACATAGCCAAACGGGATTCCTTCTTGAGCATCCCCGGAAGTCCTTATGCATACTGGGTATGTGATTCAGCGTTGAAACTATATGCTAATTCGCGCTTTTTATCCGATGAGATGACATTTCGACGCGGAATTAGCACCGGGGCTAATGACGCTTTCTTGAGGCTGTGGTATGAGATAGATGTGAATAAATCAAGCATCAAAACTACTCCGTATGCCAAGTGGGTAGCGTACAACAAAGGTGGCTCTTTAAGGAAATGGTATGGTAACCGTGACTATGTTGTCCTCTGGGAAAATGATGGTGCGGCATTGAAGGCGTTTAGGGGGAGTGCGGTCCGTAATGTTCCGCATCAGTTTAAGCCATGTATCAGCTACTCTTCAATAGCTACTGGAAAGCCATCATTTAGAGTTTTTGAAGGTTTCATCAATGATCAGGCAGGAAATTTTTTGACACTGAATGATTGTTCCACTTATTCAAATGAGTGGATTTTGGGATTACTCAATTCGACTGTAAGTGAATATCTTATTGAAGTTAAGAATACTACTCAAAACATAACAGCAGATGCATTAAACTGTATTCCTTTGGTTGTCGTATCGGCAGAAATGCAAGTCATGTATGATCATTGCACGAACAGATTGGGATTCATTCGAGGTTTCGTGGGATTTTGAGAAACATCCGTTTATTGAATACCAGCATAGCGTTTCCAAGGTCAATTCGTCAAAGAGTTGGTTTCTAAAAAATGCATTTGAAGCATGGGAGTATCAATGCCAGCTTCGATTCGATACCCTAAAAACCAACGAGGTAGAACTCAATCGTATTTTCATTGACATCTACGGTTTACAGGACGAGCTGACACCGGAAGTGGAAGATAAGGATGTGACCGTCCGCAGAGCCGATCTGGGACGCGACATTCGCTCCCTCATCTCCTATGCCGTTGGCTGTATGTTCGGGCGCTATTCTCTGGATGTGGACGGGCTTGCCTATGCCGGTGGCGAATGGGATGCTTCCAAATACAGCTCCTATGTCCCCGACAAGGACAACATCATCCCCATCTGCGACGATGACTACTTCGACGATGACATCACCGGACGCTTTGTGAAGTGGGTAGCCACTGTCTACGGCACCGAGACGCTGGAAGAAAACCTCAAGTTTATCGCAGATGCCCTCGGCGGCAGCGGAACGCCTCGTGAGGTTATCCGTGGCTACTTCCTGAGTGATAAGGGCTTCTATGCGGATCACCTGAAAGTCTATCAGAAGCGTCCAATCTACTGGCTCTTCGACAGCGGCAAAAAGAACGGCTTCAAGGCGCTCATCTATATGCACCGGTATCAGAGCGACCTCCTTGCCCGTATGCGCACTGACTATGTTCACGAGCAGCAGGAGCGTTATCGCACCCAGCTCATGCACATTGCGGACGCAATCGACCATGCCAGTGCCTCCGAGCGCGTGAAGCTGACCAAACAGCAGAAAAAGCTTCAGGAGCAGTCCCTTGAAATCCAGAAATACGAAGAAAAAATCCATCACCTTGCCGACCAGAACATCCAGATTGACCTCGATGATGGCGTAAACCACAACTATGAGCTGTTTGCCGATGTGCTGGCAAAGAGAAAGTAATCCCAAATAGAGAGGGGGATGTATTGAATGAGTGCCGTTGCGACAGATACAACAAGTGAAGCCTATAATCAGTTTGGGAAATGGTTATTGGAGCAACCATTCTGGCTTCAAGATGCCACATATAGAATATATACTGCTAAAAAAATCGACGATGAGCAAATAAAGCTCTACGCCGAAATGTGTATTGCACAATCAAAGAGAGTTACGCCTGCATATGACCACCTTGCTCCCGGAGAATTGGTGCAAACAAAAAGCGAGGAAATGATTTCGGTTCTTTCCCTATCTGATGTTCATGGCGTGAATGCACTTGCAGATAACGCAAGTCTCGATTTTTCGGGACAAGGAGTTTCGATTATTTATGGATTAAACGGCGCAGGAAAATCAGGTTATATGCGTGTTTTCAAACAGCTTAGTGGAAGCCCATATAAAGAACCCATCCAGCCCAACATATTCAAGAAGACAGGCGCAGCCTCCCCATCATGCAAAGTAGTCGTATCTCAAGGAGGGAAACAGGTAGAAGAAGTATATGACTTGACCTCCAAGCAGAACACATCTCTTCTGTCAGTTTGTGATGTGTTTGATACACGCATTTCAAGCCAATATATCTCTTCAACTAACAATGTGTCTTATCAACCGTTTGTTTTCACTGTCTTGTCTGAGCTTGCACCGATAGCTGATAGAATCAGCAAGTATATAGCCGCATTGAAGGAATCCGTGTCGGAAACTTCCATAACCCTTCCAAGTGATATGGTATCCTCTGCTTATTTAAGGTGGCTGACGAGTATATCAAGAAATACAGTTATCCCCAACGATTATCTTATATGGGACGATGCAAAAGAAAAAGAATATAAAACACTTCCTAAGCTTTTAGACACGGAAGGTGTCAAGCAGCGGCTCAAATCAGCTACAACGGCAAGAAATGCTTTTTTTCCTATTTTCGAAGATATTCGTATCGCAATAGAATCGTTTGATAGAGAAAGTTTTGAGGCTGCATATCAGAAGTTGACTGGTGCAAAAAGAAGATATGAATCAGCTCAGTTGTTATTCAGCGAGACTGCTAACAAGCAGGACAAAATCAGCATTAATTCAGAGGATTGGAAAGCACTGTGGGCTTCCGCGAGAAAATATTATGAATCAGTTCTTTTCGGTGAAAAAGGAGTCCGTTTTGAGGAAGAAGGCGCAATATGTCCTCTGTGCCATCAGTCAATGACCGGTGAAGTACATAAGAGAGTGAATAGCGTGGATCAATACATCAACGGATCATGTACCAGTGAATACCAATATGCCCAAAAAGAGTTTAGGCGAGTCTGCTCAGTGTTAACAAATAGAAGTTTGTCTGCTGCGACAATAACCACTTCCATGAGCAGCGTTCTTTCCGCAGAGGATTTGAATATTGTTACCGATGTATATAAAGCAATAGAGGCACTTAAAACTGCCAGCGATGACGAACAGCGTTATATAGCTGTCGGCAAGGTGCAACTCACAAAAGCAAAAGAAATAGCTGTTACCGTACTTGGAGGCTTGGATAGAGAGATTGAAACTCTTCAAAATGCGCTGAGAGATGATGGGAGAGCAAAGCAGAAGGATCGCTTTGACCAATTGAGCGCTCAAAAATGGGTTTTCGATAACCGAGAAGCTATTCAGAGAGTAATTAGAAACCTTGACCGCCTTGCCGAACTTGAAGAGACAAAACAGTATCTCACAACAAACAAGATTACGATAGAGTCAAACAAGTTGGCGGATTCATTGATAACACAAGCATATATTGAGCGTTTCACAAAAGAACTGTCGCAAATGGCTCCGGGCTTAAAAGTAAAACTCGAAAAAGCTCCATCCCAAAAAGGCAATTCCCCCTATAAGGTCACAATAGATGCCGGGGATTCGAGCAAGTACAAGCCAGAAGATATTCTGAGCGAAGGAGAGCAGCGCGTTGTTGCGTTGGCTGCTTTCTTTGCTGACGCAACAGGCAGAGATGAACTCACGCCGATAATTATTGACGATCCCATATCTTCTTTAGACTTAAACTTTGAAGAGAACGCAACAAAGCGTATTGTTGAAATTGCGAAAACAAGGCAAGTTATTGTTTTCACTCACAGGATTTCTTTGTTGGTAGGAATGGGTGAAGCTTGCAACGCCAACGATGTGCCAGTGAAGGAAATGCACATTAGAAGTGCTGCAAAAGGAAAAGGTATCCCTGATTTTGAAGAATCCTATCATGGAAAAGTAAAATCTCAACTTGGCGGGCTAAAAGACAGATTAGTTCAGGCTAAAAAAATGGATGTGGACTCTGCTGAATATAGAGATTGCATAGGTCGAATTTGTCAACAGTTTAGAATATGTGTTGAACGCTCTGTTGAGGATGAGCTATTACTGGGAATTGTACGACGCTTCCACAGAAATATACGCACAAACAATATGGTGATGAAACTTGCTGCAATTGAAGAAAAAGACTGCAAAATCGTTGATGACATGATGACAAAGTATTCGTTCATCGAACATTCGCAACCATCGGATACCTACTTCCTGCAATATTCCATTGATGAGATCGAAGCCGACATTCAAATATTCATAGATTGGATTTCGGAATACAAAAAGAAACAAAAGCTCTAATAAGGAGTGAGATAAATAATGTTCGAGAACAACGCGATAAAGCAAAACACTCCGCTGATTCTCGTTTGCGACGAGAAAGATATTGCCTATGCAAACTACCTGATCCAGCTCATCGGTCAGAACGATGACGAAGCGGACAAGGTTGTAGGGATCGCGGACGATAGCGTTTCTGCTGCCATTTATACCACCAAGTTTTACAAAGACAATTTGCCGAATATTCCCTCAACACAGCGGATCATCTTTATCGGTCAGTCGCCCGTTGCAAAAGAGCAGCGCGAGACGATTATGGATAAATACGAAAAATTGGGAATGCACTACGGCTGGCTCGGCAAACGCGCTGTTCTCTATGTGGATGATACCTCCGCTGATTGGATGAAACTGAAAGATGACAGGAAGCACTACGACGAGTTTCTTACATACAGCAAAGAACATGAGGTGACGCATGCCGATGCGCTACATGGGTACGCAAAGAAACTCGATAGCAAGTTTGCAAAGTTTATGCCAGCAGTCGTAGGCGCACCGAAAATGCTGTTCGACCGAAACAAGGCAATGAGCGAGATTAAAACTCAGCAGTACAGAACACTTGAGAAGGTGTTCTATGATGAGGGCCTGCGCCTTTTCATGGAGGGTTAATCTATGACCGCCTTTGAGGAAGGTTTTGCATTTTATGCAAAACAGGCTGGCGTGCAGATTGCGGGATTTGAAGGCGAAGCATATGTTGGTCGAGTAGATGAGGAAATAGCAAAGCTCATTCAAGATCTGAACGCTTTTGATGGCTTCAAGACAAAGCCGGATATGCTCAAAGGCGATATTGCAGAGTTCTGGCATTCAGATACTTTCAATGTGAATGCAGTGGCTCGCGGCACCGTCAGTCGTACCGTTGTTGATCGCAGCCATGACTTCGCCTCTCCTGATATAAGTAGTAACTTTGGAGAAATCTTTGGACTGAAATATTATAAGGACGGAGCAGCAAGCGCACAGCAGCAGGCAAAAAGCGTGTTCGAGCGCTTTCATGAATACCGCTTAGCTGGCGGGAAAGATACACTGAATGATTTTCTTGAAAAGCGTGGATTTGGTGATGATTCTGTCCTGCATGATCCCATCTATGCAGGGCAAGTCCGAGTAATCCCAAAAGAACAGTTAGAAACTGCTTGTGAGTGGCTGAGACAGAAGATCACAACCGAGTCTACCATTCGTCCTGAACAAGTGGAGCGCTACAAAGACACGCTGAATATGCTTTCTGACCGTCTGCGGGATGGACAAGGCACAGAATCTGTCCCTCTAACCGAAGCGGATGCTAAGGCTCTGGCGATATTGGCAAAGGATGGCGATGTTACCGCTGAGGAATTGAAACTTCTTGGCGTTTCTGCGGACGAAGTTATCCGCTTCGAATATCTTGCAAGGCAAGCATTCAAATCCGGGCTTTCAGCCGCAACAATATCAATTGTACTGAATGTTGCGCCGGAGATATACAAGGCAATCAGTTACTTAGTTCAAAACGGCGAGTTGGATGAAAAGCAATTCCAACACATAGGTTTTGCCGCCATCAAGGGAGGCAGCGAAGGTTTTCTTCGTGGAACAGTTTCAGCAGCGATCACAGTTGCCTGTAAATCCGGTATGCTTGGGTCTGCATTAGAAGGCATCTCGCCCTCTCTTGTGGGCATGGCTACCGTTCTTGCTATGGACACCATGAAAAACGCATTTCATGTTGCGACCGGTGAGATGACTCGCTCAGCGCTTGCGCAGCAGTTAGTTAATGAGCTGATCATTTCCTCTGCCGCCCTCGCTGGCGGGACCATAGTTCAGGCATTTATCGAAATACCGATTGTGGGCTTCATGATAGGTAGCTTCGTTGGCTCAGCGGTTGGATCATTTGCGTATAATTGCGGATATAGCGCGGTCATGAGCTTCTGTGTCGATACCGGCTTTACCATGTTTGGACTTGTTAAACAAGACTATGCTTTGCCGGAAGATGTTCTGGATGACATCGGAATTGATGTATTCAAATACGAGAAGTTTCTTCCTGTGCAGTTTCAGCAACAGCATTTTAGCGCCATCACTTTCGAGCGTCAGAAGCTCGAAGCAAACACATTAGGAATACGCATTTTGCGCAGAGGCGTGATAGGCGTTAGCGAAGTGGGTTATATTTAAGCATCCATAGCCAAGAAAGGAATATACCGCCATGTCCACAGAATCAATTCAATTTGCCCTTAATGAGCGCTTTGTAGCCCCATTACCTGAGTTTTATCAGCGGCGCATTATCTTCTGGCAGGATGAAGACCGCGAGTTTGAGGCTACGCTGGATGAACTTGTGATCCCGGATGTGAAGATCATCAAGCTCACCGGCACAAATAACTTTGCCGTGAAAAAGTTGCTGCTGCACGATGACCTCACGAGCAACTACCTGATCTACAATCCGTTTTCATACTCTCAGCCGCAGGATGACTGGCTGAGAGACATTGAACTGTTCAGCGAGGAATACCGCGCCGATTTCATTTCCATGCAGATGAGCGAGCTGAACATTGAAGCAAGTCCGGCTATGCGGAAGACGGTGAAGCTTTACGGGAAGTTCCTTGAGAGCAAGGAGCGGCGGCAGAAGCTTCACAAGATCGGGCGAGATTATCAGACCCCGTTGCAGCTCCATATCGACATCATGGCTATCCTTGCCGGCTTGAACGGTGGATCGGCACAGGATGTCTTTATCGCGGTGCTGTCGGACGGGCTGGATGAGGAAAAGAATGCGGCGCTGAACAACATCAAGAAGTTCGGGAACATTGAGGCGTTTTGGCAGCTTGTCCGCAAATACACAGGTTATATTCACGAGGACGAGAAGCCTCTGGGCTTCTTTGCCTCTCATGTGCTGCTCACTGCACTCGCACAAACGATGAACGCCAGTGTTCTCAAAGGCTTGGAACGCTTCATTTCCGATTCAAACAAGGCGTACTGTTACAGCATCGTCCATGAGTGGCGCAACCATGAGGACAATTCCTCCCTCTGGGATTTGTGCCGCAGCATAGAGCAGGAATTGCAGTTGCCGTCCCGCTTCGATAAGCAGGACATTGAGACTCTTCTGACCGCAGACCTCTTCCCGTCCATCCACGAAGTCATGCTCAGCCGTTTCTATTCCGAAGTGGCTGATCATGTGGTCAAGACGGAACTCATGCTGAAAACAGCAGAGAACCGGCGCACATCAGGCTGGTATGATCAGTTTGCCTATTATTACGACTGCCTCTATTTCATGGCAAAGATGCAGGAGTTCTATCAGGACAATGCTGCCGGATTCCACATCGTTGAGCCGAAGAACATCTGGAAGCTATACGCTGATAAGGCTTATGAGATGGATAACTTCTATCGCCATTTCCATTATGCCTTCGGATGCTCGCTCAAGGACAGCAACCCGCTTTTGGAGGATAAGCTGAAACACGCTGCGGAATATGTCGAGGCGGTGTATCAGAACTGGTTCCTCAAAGAGTTGACGGGCTGCTGGACGAATGCTATTTCTGACAGCCTTGCGTCGCTTGGATATGTTTCAGAGATCAGTAAACAGCGTGATTTCTATTCGCACTATATCAAGAGTCTTGCGGGAAAAAACTCCCGTGCATTCGTAATTATCTCCGATGCGCTGAGATATGAAGTCGCATCCGAGCTATGCGATACGATTGTCAGAACAACAAAGGGTACGGCAAAGCTTGATGTGGTTCAGGCAGTCTTTCCATCCATCACAAAGTTCGGCATGGCAGCGCTGCTGCCCGGCCGCAGATTATCTGTAAACGATGCGATGGAAGTGCTTGTTGACGGGATGCCGACGCGATCCACCCCTGAGCGGGAAAAGGTACTCTGCGCCAGCAATGCAAGCAGCGTGGCAGTGCAATACAACGATATACTGAAAATGAAACGCGCCGAGCGAAGAGAGCTTGTCAACGGCAAAGAGATCGTTTACATCTATCACAATACGATTGATGCAATCGGGGATAAAGCTCCTACTGAAAAGAAAGTCTTCGAGGCTTGCGAGGACGCGATGCAAGAGCTATTAAATCTTCTGCGTATTGTCATCAACGATATGCAGGGTACTGACATTTTCATTACCGCAGATCACGGCTTCCTCTATACATATAGTCCGCTCACAGAGGGAGACAAGCTTGACAAGAGTGCCTTTACCGGCGAAGTCTTTGAGGTGGGCAGACGGTACGCAATCGCTGATCCGACTACGACTGCGGATTATCTTATGCCGGTGCAGCTTGAAGGTGAAATCGAGGGGACACCAGTGAAAGGCTTCACGCCGCAGGATTCAACACGCATCAAAGTTTCTGGCGGCGGGGAGAACTATGTTCACGGCGGCGTGAGCTTGCAGGAAATGGTTGTTCCTGTGATTGCCTTCAAAAACCTCCGTACCACAAGCAAGAAGTATGTCGAGGTTTCGAAAGCCGAGTTGAAGCTGCTCAGCGAAAGCAGGAAAATATCCAATCTGCTGTTCTCTTTGGATTTCTTCCAGCGTCAGCCCATCGGAGAGAAAATAGAGCCTTGTGCCTACTCCGTTTATATGACTGACGAAGAAGGTGCGCTTGTCAGTGATCGTCAGACAATCATTGCGGATCGCACAAGCACAAATGCTTCTGAGCGCGTATTCCGTGTACGCTTCAATTTGAAAGCCGGTGTTTACGACAAAAACAAAATCTACCGATTGATCATCGCCAACGATACCGATGTGCCAAATGAAGAAGAGTTCCACATTGACATCGCGTTCGCGGATGACTTCGGATTTGATCTTTAAGGAGACTTGATGATGGACGAAATTAACGAGATAAACGCCACAGAGGACGCAAATGCCGTCATCAACGGTAAGCTGCGTCAGGTGTTTGACGGAAGAATTGTCCGCAAAGACCTGACAAAGAAGATCAAAGAGGGCGCGAATGTTCCGATTTATGTGCTTGAGTTCCTTCTTGGTCAATATTGTAGCTCTGACGATCCCGATGTGATTGAGACGGGCGTAAACAATGTGAAGCGCATTTTGGCGGAAAACTATGTCCGTCCTGACGAGGCGCAGAAGATCCTTTCGGCACTCCGTCAGCGCGGCAGCTATACCGTAATTGACAGGATAACAGTCAATCTGAATATCAAAACGGATGGCTATGAAGCGGAGTTCTCTAATCTCGGAATTAAGTCCATTCCGATTTCCGAAGAATATCCGACGAAGTTTGATCGTTTGCTGTGCGGGGGTATTTGGTGCATCGTCCAACTTGAATATGAATATGTCGAGGAAGACAAAAAACGGTCTCCGATCCTTATCCATAAGCTCACCCCTGTCCAGATGCCTCATGTGGACATCGAGGAACTAAAACAGGGACGCAAGGCGTTCACGCAGGAAGAATGGATAAAGATTCTTCTGCGGTCTATTGGTATGGAGCCGGATAAGCTCAATGAGCGTGAACGCTGGCTTTTGCTGGCGCGTATGCTTCCTCTGGTAGAAAACAATTTCAACCTCTGCGAGTTAGGACCGAGAAGCACAGGTAAATCCCACTTGTTCAAAGAGATTTCCCCGAACAGCATTCTTGTTTCTGGTGGGCAAACCACGGTTGCAAATCTGTTCTATAATATGGGCAGAAAAACAGTCGGTCTGGTTGGTCTGTGGGACTGCGTGGCGTTTGATGAGGTTGCCGGGATCAATTTCAAGGATAAAGACGGCATACAAATCATGAAGGACTATATGGCATCCGGCTCGTTTGCGCGTGGCAAGGAAGAAAAGGCTGCAAGCGCCTCTATGGTCTTCGTGGGCAATATCAATCAGAGTGTAGATGTCCTGCTGAAAACATCAAGCCTGTTTGATCCCTTCCCTCCTGAAATGGGGACAGACACAGCATTCCTCGACCGAATGCACTGCTATATCCCCGGATGGGAAATCCCTAAGTTCAGACCGGAACACTTCACTGATGACTATGGCTTTATCACAGACTACCTCTCTGAGTTTATCCGCGAGCTGCGCAAAGAGCAGTATGGGGACGCTCTGGACAAGTATTTCCGTCTGGGCAAAAACTTAAATCAGCGCGACACAATAGCCGTTAGAAAGATGGTTGGCGGCTTTATCAAGCTTCTTTACCCTGATGGAGAGTACACAAAGGAGCAGATTGAAGAAATCGTCAGAATATCCCTTGAGATGAGACGGAGAGTGAAAGAACAGCTCAAAAAGCTGGGCGGCATGGAGTTCTACGATGTCAATTTCTCGTATATTGATGTCGAGACATTTGAGGAACGGTATGTCAGCGTTCCAGAACAAGGCGGCGGGAAACTGATCCCAGAGGGAATGTGCAATCCGGGTCAAGTTTACACGATTGCTCAAGGCAAGTCTGGAATGCTTGGCGCATTCCGGCTTGAATCGCAAATGCTGCCCGGAAACGGCAAGTTTGAGCGCACCGGCATTGGCTCTGATACGAAAAGCAAGGAAGCTACAAATACAGCCTTTAATTATCTGAAAGCGAACGCAAGTCGGATCAGTGGCTCAATCAGCACGACAACAAAGGACTACATCATCAATTATCAGGATTTGCAGGGCATTGGGATGACCGACAAGCTGGCACTTCCGACGCTGATTGCCCTTTCGTCAATCGCTCTTGGCAAACCCACCGTTAGCGGGCTTGCTGTTTTAGGCGAGATAAGTATTGCCGGAACGATGATCAAGGTGGACGAGCTTGCCAATACGCTTCAAGTCTGCCTTGATAGTGGTGCAAAGAAGGTACTGCTTCCGATTACCTCAGCCGCAGACCTTGGAACTGTGCCTTCTGAATTGATAGGATGCTTTAATCTTATTTTCTATCAGAGCGCGGAGGATGCAGTCTATAAAGCATTGGGCGTCGAATAACATTTTCCATTTCCATCATGCTTGAAGGGGGGGATGCCATTGTGTCAAGGCGAAAAAAGAAGAAGGCAAGCAGCAAATGCCCAGAACCGTTTAATACCCTGATTGATCTCGCGGCTGCTGCGACAATGGATTACATCTTCTACAAGCGTAGGCAGAAACACGGCGGGAAGAGAACTGGAAAGATTGATCCCTATGCGGCAACCGGCGCAGCAATGGGTTTGGGTTTAATAAACGACACTGAGGACTTAATTAAGTTTGGTGGAGTCCTTGGCGCAATGGGCGCGTTTGATCCTGATGACGAGCTATATATTGACACCGCCTCCTATTCAAAGCCCCGTGATAATAGGTATGCTTGGCGGCTGAACTGCGAAGACGGCAGCAGCTTCGGCATTGATCCTGATGACTATGAAACGCGCGACGAGTACAATGCTGCGCTTCACCGAGAAAAATATGGCTGGCGATCCTATTGTGAAGATGGCTCAGATTATGGAATTGAGCCTGATGACTACGAAACCGAAGAAGAATATGAAGATGCTTTATCTACCGCTCAGGAGAATACTGATCCACTTCAAGAATGTTCATCGGATGAGCGTTCTGACTGTGCTGTTAACATCACGCCGGAGGAAGGACCAATGCCACCTGAGCCAGACACTTTGATGTCAGCACCAAAATCTTGTGAAGGTAGTGATCCATTCGCAGACGATGATTTTCATGTCTATGTTTACTGCTTGGTGGAACTCTCCGCGTCTAAAGAAAAAGTTTATTTCCGTACTGAGGATCACGCGCTTAAAAAGGGAGATTGCGTGGCTGTCCCCAATTTGAGCGGTAATGCGCCAACTACCGGAGTCATCCTATCAGTTGAACATCATATGCGGTTTTCTGTTCCTCAGCCAGTCGAGAATACACTTGCAATTATCGGTCGAGGCTGAGGACAAGCACAGCACTTACGAAATAAAGATATTTGTTTTATCCGTTTATTCTCTGTATGCTTCATTCCTTAAATCCGTAGCCAACCCATCATGGAGGAATTAGTTTGGATTATACTTTCGGCTTCTTCACACCCGCAGAACGAAAGAAACGCAGAAAAGCAACGCTGTACTCAATGAGCGAAAAAGTCTCAACATTCTTTTGGGATGTTGCGCCACAAAAAGGTTTTGAGATGCGGGACGGACAACAGGATATGTCCTTCGAGATCGTGGATGCGCTTATCAATGACCAGCACTTCGCAGTAGAGGCAGGAGTTGGAATAGGAAAGTCCTTTGGTTACTTGGTGCCGTTGATGCTGTATAGCAGGGCGGTAGGAAGACCTGTCATTGTAGCAACATCAACCATAACGCTGCAAGAGCAGTTGCGAAGAGATATTCAAGATGTCATGCCTCTGCTGGGCTTGAACATGAATGTGATTCTTGCTAAAGGACAGACACACTATCTGTGTCTGAAAAAAGCTGACGAATACTTGAGCAAACCTGATATTACAATCCCGGATGCCCTAAAGGAAGGAATTGAAAAAGGGCTTCAAGATCGGAAAGATTTTCCAGCCACTCTTTCTCAAAGTATATGGGATAAAGTGAATGTTCAGCGTTTCAGCAAAAGAAGCTGCGGCGCTTGTGAGAAAAAATGCCTATACTATGAAATCCGCTCTCGGCTTTCATATGCAGATGGGATAATCTTATGCAATCAGGATTTTTTGACTTCCCATCTAATGAAAGTTCGTCGGGGACAGGATGGTCTTATAAACAGAGAAGCGGATTTGATTGTTGTGGATGAGGCACACAATTTGGAAGATAAGGTGCGTAGCGCAACCACGGAGCGCGTAAATCAAGGCTTCCTTCTTTCTTTGATCCGCAGTGTGGTAAACGAATTAAAGTCCTCCGAGCGATCTAATGTGCAGAGAGAGAACCAAGAGGCACAGAAGGCAATTCAGAGCTTCTTTTCTTGCCTGAAGGACCAGATGCAAGAGCAGATCAATAAGTCTCAGCAGGATATGCGTTATGCAGACCGTTTCTTTTTTAACGGAGACAGCAAGTCCCTCTCTCTTCTTGATGAGATGATGACTGCTATCAAAGACCTTTCGACAAGCATCCAAATCTTCGCAAGCTACGACTTTCAAAGAAGCCGTAGCTCTTCTGCCTCTGATGACCTTGACGCATACAGCGATTCCCTTTCCGAACTTTGCAGCAGGATTGATAAAATGCTCATATGGATTGAGCGCAGGGGGACAAATGCCGAACTTGTTTATTGTCCCAAAAACACCAAAGATATTATCAGCCGCCTTTATTTTGAGGGGACAGAAAGAACGATCCTCACTTCGGCAACACTGACAAATGCTAATCATGGCAGTCTTGAGGAACGCTACTCGTATTTTCTCAGCAATACAGGTTTCCCGACAGGTGAACAAGGATGCCTTTCAGAGCCAAAACCTTCTCCCTATCCTTACGACGAAAATTCTATGATCTATTATTGTACCGACCTTCCACACCCAACACGAGAACATGATGCGTTTATTGAGCAGGGTGTCGAACGCCTTATAGAAGTATTGAATATATCAGGTGGAAAGGCGTTGGTCTTATTTACGGCAAAAACTGACATGGAGGAAGTTCACACAATCCTAACGCAAAGAAACCTACCCTATAAAATCTTAATGCAGCAAGGAGGGGCATCGCAGGACAAAGTGCTTCATGAGTTCAAGGAGAATACAAACTCTGTTCTGCTTGGTACGGGCGCATATTGGGAAGGCATCAGCATAGAGGGGAAAAGTCTATCAAATGTAGTAATATTTCGGCTTCCTTTTCCTGTGCCAGACCCAATCATTGAGTATAAAGCCTCTATCTCTGATAACGCATTGATGGAAGTCCGTGTCCCAGAAATGATCATCAAGCTCAAGCAAGGAATTGGCAGACTTATCCGAAACTATACCGATACCGGTATTGTCTGCATTATTGACCGGAGGCTTAGGGATGATCCCGCCGAACGATACCATGACATCACATGGGATTCTCTGCCGATTAAGAACCGGACAAGCGACCTAAGCGAGCTTCGGAGATTTTATGAAGGGCTTCAAGCAGCAGCGGAATAATCTGCCAATGGAAAGGAGACACAAATGACACCCCAAGAAAGTATAGATGTGCCCTTGCTCGATGAGGACAAAATCACATATAAGGATAGCACATACGAGATCGTGTCAAAGGTTGCTTATTTAATTGGTGTTCCAACGCGGATTTTCCAGAACGAGTACGAGCCGCCCAAGCAGGAAGTATATGAAAAACTTGAAAGAGATGAATCTGCGCGGATTATACGGCATCTTTGCATTATACGAACCGCTATTGAGCGTAATTTCAAACGGATAAATGAGAAAATGCGAATGGAGTACCGGACAATTCTATCGCTGCCAGAATATGTCCCACCAGAGAGCATAAACCAGCTTAACGCGGACGGCGTTAAGTTCACTAAAAAGTCCAGCACATTGCTATGCCATCATATCATCGAGATAAATAAGGAAATATCAAATAGAATTAACAACTGTAAAAAGCTGTTTCCGCTATGGATTAACTGGCAATACATCAAAGAGCTGTTCCTTATGCCAGATGGTTTGAGTGAAGACGGAACGAAAGAAGCTGCCGATCTCTACTATGCCCATTTCCTCTGCTACCCATATCAGATGTATATTAACTGGATTCCGCAGGATGAGGGTAATATTTTATATAACGACAAAAAGTTTGTCAGCAAACTGTATCAGTGGCATAATGACTACTTCACTGAATACAGCAAAGTCTCCGATGCTGGCAGCTATATCAAGGGCAGTATATATGAGTTTATTAGCAGTAGTGAAAAAGTAGTTGTGGTTGTAGACTGTGAGAACTCCGATCCCTATAAGCTATGTGCAACATTGAAAAATTTGGATTACCAATACACGCAGAAAATCGCCTCGATCATTCTCTTTGATGATGTTCATGCGGCCTCTGCATGGCGTATTTTAGATAGCTTTACACAGATTCCAGTTGAACATATGATGATAGAGCGCGTTAAGCAGAATAAATCTCTCGTAGATGTGATGCTCATATCAAGGACCTGTCAGGAACATTACAAAAACAATGTGGATTCCTTTATCATAGTGTCCAGCGATTCTGATTATTGGGGATTGATTTCCTCTTTGTCCGAAGCTCGCTTTTTGGTTATGGTTGAACGGGACAACTGCGGAACGGATTTGAAAAATGCACTGCTCAATGCGGGTGTGTTTTACTGCTATATTGACGATTTTTACTCTGGAAACTCCGAGGCCATCAAGCACAGTGCGCTTTTTATGGAAATGTATCGTTACATAGACCGGACAGTCAGGCTAAATATCAATGATATGTTTAATGAAGCACTCCGTAATACGCGAATTGAGCTGAGTTCAGCAGAGAAAAAGCAGTTCCTCTCCCAGTATATCAAGACAATGCAAATGACCATTGATGAAAGTGGTGATGTGGTCTTGAAGTTCAAGAGGACCTAACACCATTTTTGAGTTTTCATTCCGAATGTATATAGGAGGGGCATCATGGATTGGGACACATACTATGAGAAGTTCTACGATTGGTCAACAAGTACACAAATCAATCGGATGTCTTCGCTGACCTCTTATGGTGAATCCTCCGAAATTGCGGAAGTGGCTCAGGAGTTCATGGACGAGAAGGCTGCGTCTTGCCTGATCATGAAAGCTGTTGCATATGGCGTTCAGTTCTCGCCGGAAGAGATGTACGATCTATCTGGTTGCTGCAATACCGAAGCAATGAATGCCCTGCTTGATGCTGCGAAATGCCACTTTTCAAGAGTACAGTTGGAAGATTTATGGGGCGCAGTTGATGACGATGTTCTGGAACGAGCCGCCGTCAGAAACAAAATTGTGCTTTTCGAGGACGAGGCTAATGAGCCGGAAGAAGAACCTTTCGAAGAGGATCAGATTGAAGCTGCGCCTAAAATGGGATTTTTTACAAAGCTCTTTGCTACACTAGGCATTTCTGGAGCGCTTGAATCAGGGAAAAAAGCTCATCCGGGTCACTGTACCGGTGACTGCGCAAATTGTCCTCCGCACTATGGCTACCGATATGGACGATGGTATTATGGTCATGGTCATGTGTATGGATGCGAGTTTGGCGGGAATAAAGGCGATGGAAGTCTTTGACGGAGGCTACGATGTTTGGCAAAAAGAGAAAGCTTAGAAATGACCTTCCGGTTATTGATCTGCGAAAGAAGCCCGTAAAGGGACTGTTCGGGCAAACGAAGCTGGTTGCTACAACAAAAAAAGAGCAAAGAGCAATTAAGACAATACTGATGGAACAATATCCCGACCGCTATTATGTAGATGATCTTTATGAATGGAACTCAATTAGCGGACAGGATGACTTATCGTGGATAGACGATATTGAAGCATATGACGCTCTTTTTGGAAAATAAAATCAGCCTCAGCCGAACCCACAGAATAGGGGCAACGGCTGAGGCTTTGTTTTTATTCTTTTTCGGCGGCGAGCGTTCGCGGGTCTATGGAGATAACTGGCTTTCCTTGCCGACGAGCATATTTGACGGTGTTGCCTGTTCCACTGGGGTTGCCGTCCCAAACAGCAATGATATAGTCCGCATGATCTACCATATACCGATTACGCCTCTCCATGCAGTCTGGCGTATATCTGTTTTGTAGCAGCGTTTCCTTATCGCATTTTGAGGCGATGTCAAAGTATCGGTCACGCTGTTCCTCAGACCACTTCTCCGCTTGGTTCTCACAAGGGATAGCACTCTCAAGGGTTATGCCAGGATAAGATGCCTTCAATCCAAGAATGATTTCAGCGGCATACATATCAACGCCAAGCGCCATGCCGGTGATAAAGTGCGTGACATTACTCCCTTCAATCAGCTTGATAATCTCTATGCGGAGTGATTGCTTCAAGGAAACACATCGTTCATCGGTCTCGTTGAATCCAAAGGGAAGATTCTGCGGTCTGTGTCCAGTAAATGCACAAGTTTTCTGTTCCATCGTGACATCCTCTCTATGTATTAGATAATTGGACTAACTTGCTAATACATAGTATATCACGGGATTATGTAGAATTATGTCGAAGAATAGGAAAAAAGAGGACTGCGTAAAAAAATTACGCAGTCCTCAACAGGGCGATATTACGAGTGTTCCTTCTCTTGCTGGATCATCAGCTCAACCATCTGCATAATGCGGCTTTGAGCCTCTGGTGGTAATTCTTCCAGTTTTTCGGAAAGAAGTGAAGAGCGGTATTTTACGGAGTTCGTTACCACATCACAGAAAATTGCGTCAGCGGGGACTTCAAGCGCGTTTAGAAGTGTAATCAGTTTCTCGCAGCGCGGAAAGGAAGCGCCACGCTCCAATGTCGAGATATAATTCGCCGTAAAGCCGGTTTTCTCTGCGAACTGTTCCTGTGTCAAACCGAGCTTTTCTCTGCATTGCTTTATCCGTTTTCCAATTCTTGTATCTATCATAGCAGCACCAAGCCTTTTCTACATTGCTTATAATAATTATATGGATTAACGGCACAGTTATACAGAAACGCTAATACACTGACTATGTATTAGCGGAATAGATGCGGCAAGAGTTTTCGAAATGGGCACAAAAAAAGAGCCTCAGCCGACACCCATCGGGTATCGACTGAGGCTCATAACATATATGCGCTTTGGTATATGGTAGAAAACAGGCTTTTATGCGGCTATATTGCCGCCAGACTATACGGATGGGAAAACATACACGGCTATCTTCTCGCGTAGCTCACAGGGCGGCAAAACAGCATTTATCAACCTTTATCCTGACAGTTTTCTTCTCCGACTGCCCGCTTAGAAGAGAAGTTAGGGCATAAGATAAGTTCAGCGCGAAAGCTCTGCTTGCAGGACTGAGTGCATCGGCGGCATAGGGCATTATACTTGCGTCTGCCATCGGTATCAAGAAAGAACTGCCATTCCATTCTCCACTTCTGACTTCGGCTCATAGGTCATGCTCGCTTTTCCGTTCTTTGTGGGGCTGAGGCTTCTCCGGCTGCGGCTCGGACTTTGAGGATTTCAGCCTGTCCATGATGGAGGACTTCTCTGCCTTTTCAGCGGTGTCCTTTGCGCCGTTATTGATAATCCCGTCAATCATGCCATAGTCATCCTCGGTGGACATTTCTGCCGCCTTCAAGGGATTTTCCCGCTCGGTGAGGGCTTGCCAGTCTGCCTTTGACACACCGAAAATGCCACCCTTCGCAGCGTGATCCTCAATGTCCTTGGCATCAAGCACAAGTCCCTCTGTGTTGTCGGAATACAGTCGGAAAATCTCGCAAAAAGAAACGACCTCTTTTGCAGTCTCAGCCTTCATCGGAAGCATCCCGCCCCATGCGTAACCGTATGCTTTCATTTCGTCCGTGGAAATTGTGGGATCGGGGAGCTTGCTGACGGGGAGAACTTCCCAGCGAAGCTGCTCCATCGTATCATCGTCAAAGCCGTTATAGACATCATCCACAACGAGCCTTCCGCGCTCATCGACGATAATAGAGGCGGCTTCATCGCCGTATGTGTCATGTTCCATCAGAAAGAAAGTGTGACCATCAACCTCAGTGTGGTCAATGGTGTGCCAAGTTCCGATGTGACCGGAAACAGCCCGCCCGTCCGTATCCATGTTTATCTCGTAATCCTTTTCCTTGAAGGAGTCGAGCTTCTGCTGCTCTTCGCTGATCATCGGGAAAGCGATGATTTTGTCTCCGTGTTTTGCAAACTGTTCAGGGGTTTTGAAAAGATCGGTGAACTGGCGCATATACTCATCGCTCAGAGAACCAAAGTTGTCATTGGTTAAGCCGACCACCATGAGTGTTCCGGCAACAATATCATAGATGTCTCCATCATTATCCCGCAGTGCGCGGTTAAGAGGCAGCCCTTCCAGTTTTGCCTCTTCGTTGCAGATAATCGCAACCGGCTCATCAAAGGGGTACACAGCTTCGATATTGCCAGCGACCTCATGCTGCAAGGACTCCAGCCCGGAGTCAATCTCTTTCACATACGGCGCTTTCCCCGGCTCAACCATCAGAACAGAGATCATGCTGCTGCGCTCTTCTGCTTCACCAGAATCAGTAATGCGGTATTCATCGGGAATATCGTCACGAGAACCGTCAAACTGAATGTTCCAGCTATCGTTGGACGAGCGAACATAGCCCTCATCGGTGAAGCTGCCGCCTTCCTCAAAGCGGACATCACGCCCGTACCGCTCGTAGTCAATGTAATTGGCAAACGGTCCGAGATCCTTTTCACTGTAAATCCCAGCGTCGTGAAGGTAGTAATATCCCAAATCCTCATCATCATGGACGGAGGGGATAAAATCGTAGGTGTCAAGGTTGAAGGTCAGGTTGATAAGATCATCAATGTCACTGACGCGATCACAACCACTATTCATAATCGCAACGAGCTTTTCCTGATCGCCCTTTGACAGCTCATCAATCAGAGCGGCAAGATAGTTCAGCTTGTCGAGATTTTCATACTCACCGAGCATCTGGTACACACCGTTGATCGGGCATTCATAGTCGGTAATAAACCATTCCTCATATGTATTCCCGGAGCTGTCCTTTGCGCCGATTCCAATTCGCTCAAAGACTTTTTTCAGTTCATCTTCGGTGGTGGGAAACTTTACCCACTCACCGACCAGCTCACCTTCGTTGTACTTTCCGAGATTGGTGACAAACGCCTCAAAATCTCCATCCAAAACAGGCATTGGCATTCTCCTTTCAATCGTCCATCAGGCTGTCAGATTCGATATGGAGTTCAGAAAACTCGGCATCGGACAGCGTTTTCAGCTTCCTAAGGGTACGATAAAGCGTCTCTTCCATATCGCTGCCCCAATCACCCAACGGGATGCTTTCCATGCTGGCAATCAGGCTTTTCCGGTTGGAAGTATCGAAGCAGCTCATCAGGTTTGTTTCTTCTGCGGTAAATCGGATGACCATTTACAGCTCCATCTCCTTTCCTCTGGCTTTCTTTGCGGCAGCAGGGCGCATTGCCACATCCTTTTTCGGCGCTTGCAGCTTTTCACGAATGGAGGTGCGCTCCTTCGGCTTATCCTCTTTTTTCTCCGGGATCGTGCTATAAATTGCAAGCCCGGCATCCTCAACAAAGCTGCGGACATAAGTAATCTCTTCGGCGTATCTGACCGGATGATCCTTGATTTCTGTATTGGTCAAGGTTACTTTGTCAGCGGCATAGTCAACCGCATCAATTCTGCACTGCACATTGCCGACTTGGAGCACTGCTCCAACGGGGATATAGTCAGCGCCGTTCAGTTCCTTAAAGGTTTTGCCATCCTTCGACAGAAAAACATCCGTGCCAGATTTCCATAGCTTCTGAGAGGCGGCAACCCACGCCTCTTCACGAAAGCCCGTTACCGGAAGTGAGGCATGACCGCGCAGTTTCTTATCCAGAAGCTTTGTGCCGAGAAGTGGAGCTGCTTTCTTGGCGTCATCGCCGTACAGCTCAAAATAACCGTTCTGGGCAAAGCATACGAGAGCGGCGGGATGTGCCTTCTTGATTTCCTCATATTTTCGAAACTCAGAAACAGGCAGCGCCGAAAGTTTTTCCTGTTTGTCTGCCTCCGGCAGCTTATCTCGCTGGCGTTTTTGCTGAGATAGAACATCTTGAAGCGCACATTTGTCTTCTGGGACAACATGAATTGCGCTGATCTCCCCATGCTCCGGCTCAAGAAGAGAGGCTTGCCGGAGGCTCTGATTGAACGGAATGCTCTGCATGAAACCATCCGCAAAGGTGAGTTCACTTGCAAGCGGCGCAACAGCGTCCCGTGCCACATTTGCTGCCAATTCACGAAAACTCACTTCAAAGACATCCCCCAAGACAATGCCCTTGCTGACCGCCTTCGGAACGACCACGCGAGCCGTAATGTCTTCCCCGGACTGCTCGGCGTAATACCGGAGCGTGTTATGCTCTCTGGTGTCCCGGATAAAGGTTTCGGTTTCTCTGAGGCAGTGTGTGCCGTTTTGTCGGCAAAACCAGATAAGCGGCTTATCCTCCAACCGATCACATTGAACGGTCTCTCGGATAATCTTCTTGTCAATGTCGAAATCTTCTTTGTAATGCTCCACATGACGATCAACGAGCTTGGAAAGCTCGCTGATGATGTCCACATTGGTTTGTTTTTTCATTCCCATCACTCCAATCCCATTTCGTGCTTTTTGGACTTCGATGGAGGCTTCTTCTCAGCAGGATGTTGCGCTGCCGCACGAAGCTGGTCACGAATAGAGGGCTTTTCCTGTTTAGACTCCTGTGCCGCATCCCTTCCGACATACTCAAGGGTAGGAAGCAGCTCACGATAACAGCCCTGTGTTTTTTTAGCAGAGTAGCGGCGATGAATAGCGAAAAGCGGCTCGCCGTTTCGTGTAATGGTATTGCCATCAATTCTGACTTTGTGCTGCATCATGATATTGGTGGACTGGGGAGAAGTCCGATAGGTGGCAAAGATGCCGTCATTGTTATGGGCAATCTGGGATTTCAGCTTGTCCATTACTGCGGCTTTGATTTCCTTCTCATCCGGCGTGAGCCGGTGCTGCCCCTTGCTGGCGGCGTCAGATGCTTTGACAAGCGGAGATTCAACATCATGGACTGTCAGCTTATATGAGGTAATCTCATCCTTTTCCCAAGCAACAACCTCTGGGTCACGCGAAGATTGTTCCGTAGCCTGTTCCTGCTTCATGACCTCCATCTGACGAATGAACTCTTTCACAAACAGATCGGTCAAGCCCGGATGCGACTTATCTACGATAAATTGCGTCGAGTTTTCCGGGCAAATCTCAATGTTTGCCGCCCACTCGATGTTCCTGCGGGAGATTCGTTCATCCCAATCCTTGTGTTGGACGGTGTTTGCCAGAACATACTCCACCCGTTTCTCTGAAAACTGTGCGAGGACACCCTTTACAGCATTCTCGGATGAGAGGCGGTTGTCTGTGTAGTTTTCTGAAATCGCCCGCTCAATGGCTTCTCGGCAGTCCAGATTCGCTTTGTGGGATGCTCTGTAAGCATCCAGCTCTCCGGCTTCATAGGCATAATTTGCAGTCTCACGATAGACGGGAATGCCATCATCCCGAAGCGGTGCAGGACCAGCTTCCGCATCCCGAACTTCAAACTGCTCCTTTTCAGCGGATAAAGCCTTGAGCTGAGCATCAATGCTCTCAATCATCTCAGCAGCGGTTTTACGGATCGTTTCCAAAGAGCCTTTCAGCTCTTTCGTTTCCTTATCCGAAGACCACCCGGCGATATAACCGAAGGAATAGTCGGAGGTTTCAAGCCCGTACCGCTGGCAAACGGTATAGGCAACGCTCTCAGCTTCGACCTCTTTTGTGTGCCGGTCTTTCTTTTCTTCGGAAGAAGGCTTCTCGTCGGGATCAATCGCATGAAGTTTTGCGTGGGCAATCTCATGGATCAGCGTTTTGATGGTCTGCATTTCACTCATGCCCTCATCAATCGCAATCCGCTTGTCCACCAGATGATAGTAGCCATGTGCGCCGCCCTCAATTTTCTCAAGTGCAACCGGAACGGGAGAGATTTCCTTCAAGGCTCGCCAAAATGTCTCGTATTGCTCCACACTGCCGGTCAACTGATCCACCATGATGTCCGGCAGTTCTTTCCCGTCTGTCTGAGAGACATCGAAAACGCTGACCACCTTGAAGGCGGGACGCATGATCTCCACGGTTTCCAGAACAGGTTTTCCATCGGCATTGAGAACCGGTTTGTTTGTGGCGGGGTCAATTTTCTCCTGTTCGGCTTTCGCTTTGTATGGAGCGGGGGCAAGAATCTTGATGCTCTTTTCATCCTTCTTGACATGACGGTCGAAGTTTTTCATCCATGAGGTATAACCGGCAACATAGGTGGCTTCCGGCTTTTGCATCGCAATGAGCAGCGTATTATTGAATGAGTAGTTGTAAAACTTGGACATCGTGCGGAGGTATTCTTTGAAGCGCTCAGATTCGAACAGCTCCTTGATCCCTTGTTCCAGCTTGTCGGTTATCTCACGGACTTGCTGTGCGTTTCGGTTTTCTGCCATTTCTGACCTCCAATCTTTTATTTTGAAATAGAAAACCCCGGCTGAGGCTCATCCAACAGACGAGCTTTGATCTCAGTCGGGGTCCGCGTCCTTGTCAGCCGACGATGGAATACATTGTCCTCATGTTCCCACTCAATCAGCCGGTCAAATAGTTCGGGATGATATAAAACCATATGTCGCAGCTCTGCGTCACTGGCATTCGGGCAGAACCAACAGCCATTTCTTCGGCAATGGTCATAGATCGGGGAAAGTAAATCGTATTCAGCACAAAGCTTATAAGCATCTGCTTCTGTAAAGCCGTACTTATCAAGGAGGCTGACTTTGTTTGTGCCATCCAGCCGGAGAAGACGCTTTGGCTCATCGGCAGCGATGCCAACATAGCTTTTTGTTGAAGGGGAAAGCAAGGCATTGTATTTGCGTATCGGAGGTACTTTGCAATCCCGGTTTGCCGCGCACATTCCCGGCCACACAAATCCACGCTTCTCTCCCTGATGGGGACCGCGCACAATGATATGGTGAAACACATCATCATAGGTTTTATCAGCATGAAGGATGGTGAACTTGATGCCAAGCTCATCCTCGCAGAACGGTTTCAGGCGGTTATAGATGAAATCCCGATGCTCCGGCACTTCTCCGCTTGTTTCCCGGTCAAACATGACTTCGCTGAAAACAGCCTCATCCAGAGGCTCGTTGTGTTCTGCTGCCAGAAGCAGCGTTGCCACACTGTCCTTGCCGCCGCTGCAAGACGCAATGTGCTTCGTACTGCTCATCGGTCAAACTCCATCTTGAAGCTGACATATTTGCCTCCGGTATCATCCAGCCGGATGACCGCATCATAGAGCTGAGGCTTTTTCGGCGTATAAAGCCCCTTCATTCGACACCAGCCCTTATCAAGCAGCTCCGCAGCAATCTTCTTGGTCAGCTTCTTTTTCTTGGAAGAGAAGAACTTGTTGTCTTCCCAAAGGCAGAAGGAGCAGTCCTTATTCGAGCAATAGAAATTGCCCTTTCCGACATAGACCGGTGCGCCGCAGCGCGGGCATTTTCCAACTGTTTCTCTTTCGCTGTCAAATCGGCTTGCTTCTGCTTCTGAGAGAAAGGGATATGTCTTTACCAACGATGCAGTCATATCGACAATGCCGGAGAGGAAAGCGTCTGCATCTGCTCTGCCTCGCTCAATCTGCATCAGGGTGTTTTCCCATTCCGCAGTCATGGAGGGCGATGTAATCTGCTCCGGCAGGACGCACACCAGATTGCTACCATCCTTTGTGGGTATAAGAGACTTGCCCTTGCGCTCAATGAAGCCGGACTTCACCAGCTTTTCAATGATACCGGCGCGAGTAGCGGGTGTACCGAGTCCCTTTTTTTCGGTGTCATCCTCGAAATCCGCATTTCCGGCAGTCTCCATTGCGGACAGAAGAGTGTCCTCCGTGTAGGCTTTCGGAGGCGTTGTGAAATGCTCGGTTACGCTTGCTGAAACAGGGCTGATTACATCTCCTTCATGGACTGCGGGAAGTTCTGGCTCAGCCTCTTCCTTTTCTTTGCTCTTGAGTGCATCGCGGAAGCGCTGCTCAAAAGCCTTCCAGCCGTTCTGGACAATGGTTTTTCCTTTTGCCTTGAACGAATAGCCCTCACAGGACAGAGTGACAGAAGTCTCATCATAGATATGCTTTTCGCCGGTTGCCGACAGAAGGCGAATGGAAACCAGCCGGAGAATCTTCTGTTCAGATTCAGGCATCGCGGAAATATCCTGCTTTTCAAGCTGAACAGTAGGGATAATTGCATGGTGATCCGTGACCTTAGCATTGTTGGTAATGCGTTTTATGTCTGGCTCACAGCTCATGCTATGAAAGAGCGCAACCTTTTGGCAAACAATGCCGATGACCTGACGCGCAGTGCCGTCCATATCATCTGTGATAAACTGGCTGTCTGTACGGGGATAAGTCAGGAGCTTCTTTTCATAGAGGGACTGCACCAGCTCAAGCGTCTGCTGAGCGGTGAAGCTGTAATAACGGTTAGCTTCCCGCTGCAAGGTGGTCAAATCGTAGAGCTTTGGAGGATTGACAGTCTTTGTCTCCCGTGTCACAGAAGAAATGACAGCTTGCTTTTTATCACAAGCTGCCGCTATCAGTTTTGCTTCATCCTCGGTTTTGACCTTCTCCATATCGGCGGTCAATCCATCCTTCGCAACATGGACATTGTGATATTTTTCTTTTTTGAAGGCGGTTATCTTGCTCTCGCGCTCAACCAACATTGCAAGCGTGGGAGTTTGAACACGCCCAACGACCAGCCGCTTATGATAGAGTGTGGTGAAAAGCCGTGTTCCATTGATGCCGACAATCCAGTCAGCCTTTGACCGGCTCAGCGCAGCCTCATAGAGCTTGTCGTACTCACTGCTGTCTCGCAGATGATGGAAGCCCTCTCGGATAGCTGAATCCTCAAGAGAGCTGATCCAAAGACGCTTGAAGGACTTTGTGCATCCGGCTTTGTGATAAACCAGACGAAAAATCAACTCGCCCTCCCGTCCTGCATCGGTTGCGCAGACCAGCTCGGTGACACGCTGATCTTTCATGAGATTACGCAGCACCTTAAATTGCTGCGCTTTGTCCTTCGGGACTTCGAAAAGCCAGTCCTTCGGGATAATGGGAAGATCGTTGTAGTTCCATTTGGCATACCGCTCATCATAGCTGCTTGCATCAGCAAGCCCGACCAAATGACCGACACACCATGATACGATGTAGCCGTTTCCTTCGAGATACCCGTCTTTGCGGGAAGACGCGCCTATGACCTTCGCAATGGACTGGGCAACACTCGGCTTTTCAGCGATAACTAAAATCAATCGAAAACCTCCTGCATAAAATTATGATTGAATCGCTCCACGCGGGGAAAAGAAAATGCCCGTCACATTTTTTCTGTGACGGGCATCCTTGTTATTCCTCTTCATCCTCCGCAGCAGAAGAACTATCCTCATCATCTGCGGCAATATCAGGCTCTTTGTCCTCGTTGATGTAGGCTTCTTCCTCATAGCCTTCGTCGTCAAAGAAATCCAAGTCTTCATCCGGCTGCTTCTTGCTACGGACAAACCGGAAATAGTAATAAGTTGCGCCGCCAATACCGGCGATAGCAATGACAACGACGATCATGACCAGATTGGAGCTTTTTTCAGGCTGTTTCTCGTCAGGCTGTTCCGGCGATTCATCCTGCACAGGTGTCTCTGGGGCAGAAGACTTTCCGCTGCATTCGCTCATATTGTTTTTGCAGACAGGGCATTCCGTATTGACGGCTCCTGCAACACATTTTTCTGTGCAAGAACAGGTGGTCAGACCGGAAACTGTGTCCTCATCCAGCAACGCAAGCAGATCGCTGTCATCCACCATGTTGAGGAAGTATGTCTGATACTGTTCCTCTTCCTCGTTTACCGGCGCGTCGTAGTCGATGACGATAAAGAAGGTGTTGCCATTCTTCGTCTGAACGGTGATGAACTGTTTATTGGTTGCCTTATCATAAAGCAGATCGCGGGTGTAGGCGTTCCCCTCGTCCGCAATCGGCTCGCCGCCTGTGACCGTCTCCGGTTTGACATCCGGCGCTTCCTCCGGCTGCGTAGCCTCAGTGATGGGAAGCTCTTGATCCGTATCATCCGCATAAGCAAATGCGGACACGGAGAAACAGCACATCAGCACAAGGCAAAGCATCATCGCAGAGAGAAAGCGAAAGCCCTTTTTCTTATACATTCTCAGTTACCTCCATATGGTTTTTTTCCGTTTTGGCGGGCTTCATGGTGGAGAGGAACGCCATCACCTGATCCTTGTCCATGACCATAGCCCGGACAGTGTTGATAATCTCAAGATTTTCAAGCTCAGTTCGCTTGTCGCTCAGCTCTTTGAGCTGAGCCTGAAGGTCTTCGATTTTCTTTTCGGTCTTGGCGATTTCAGCACAGACCTTCTGATATTTCGGATTCATAGAAGCATCTCCTTTTGCTTAGTAATTCGGTCTTCCAAAGGCATAGAAGTGGGACTGCCAGTAGGAAGAGCTGATGGATGTGTATTGTATGGGATCGCCGCAGTGGAGCATCACATTGTCTCCAACATAGATTCCCACATGAGAAACGCCGGGGGTGTCATATGTCCCGACGAAAAAGATGAGATCACCGGGCTTGGCATTGGCGCTGGACACAGGCGTACAGACATTGTAAAGCCCTTGCGCTCCGAGCCTTCCTGTGTTGACAAGTCCACTGTTTGTTAGAACATAAGACACAAACCCCGAACAATCGAAGGAGGTGTCGGGATTGGAGCCGCCCCAGACATAGGGATAGTTCAGGTATTTTTCTGCCTCTTCAATGAGTGTGGAGAACTTGGCGTCAGAAAGGTATTCGGCATTGACCTCGTACTCTTCCGGGGGATCGGTAATATACTTGTCCACATAATCGGAACTTGGAAACAGGTCTTCTCGATTACCAACCCCAGACATATAGGTGGCATACATGGAAAGCTGATCCTGAGACATGATGTAGACCGGCACATGGCTCAAATTAAAGTTTTCCAGCGTGACAGTGCAGATGAAGTAATCGTAATACACCCGGTAGCTGTCCGTATGGGAAACGCCGTCCTCGTCTGTCCAAGTGTCCGTTTCAATGTAATAGCGCCGTTCCTTTACCACCGTTTCCGTGAGGATGTACTGCTTTTCAAACAGCATTTGAAGGTCGCTCTGCACTTCATCAATGGTAAATGTTCCTTCATGTAGCGCCGAGAGGATGGAGATCAGCACATAGGGATCGTGTTCAATCTCATCCAAATCGAAGTGGTACTCATCGTAACTGGGATAAAGGCTTTCGTAGTTGTCCAGCTTGTGTTGAAGATCATCCTCCATTTGGGAATACTGCGCTTCCGCACCAAGCATCTCACTGTCCTCACTGAGATAGGAGGATGCGATCACCGCAGAGCCGGACGATGTGAACATGGCAGTACAAGAGCTGATACCGGCTGAGAGAAGGACAAGAATCAATGCACCAGCACCAATCCAAACAAAGACCTTCTTATTCTTGGAGAAGAACTCCTTGACCTTATCTGCCGCCTTTTCACGCGACTTTTTGCCAGTGTGGGTTGTAGCAGTGCCAGCAGTTTGAGAACTGGCTTTTCGCGCCGCAGCATATTCCTTCTTGATGTTCTGACGCTGATAGTGCTTGTTCATATCCTGCTTCTTGATTTCGGGATGCTCCTGCGCTGTCCTTTCGTAATTCAGCTTGGCATCTGCTGTTTCAGCCTTGTGTTCCAGCCTTGAAACCTTCTCAAATGGCTTATTTGCGTGGCTCTGCCTGTGGTGGCGATAATGTGCGGCAGCAGCCTCCACGACGATTTCAGTTCGGTGAGCTGCCTCGACAGCAGAGTTATCCTGTTCAACCTCATGGATTTTACCGTGAATGCCGGAGGCAAGGGTATCGCCCACCTTGCGGACAGTTTCTTCTGTCTCAAACTGGATTTTGCCCTGACCTTTTGGTTTCTTGATCTCATCCTCAAATCGCAGCTTCGTTGTTGCTTTACCTTTAGCATCATCGAAAACGCGCTCTTTTTTGAGGACTTTTCTCGTTGGGAGGGCTTCACGGGCAGCATCCAGACGCTCATGCGCTTTTTCCGATTTGGATGTAAGACGCTCAATTTTCTTTGTGGGGGCAGGAGCATCAAGATCCGACTTATCGGCGGAGGTTTCAGCCGTTTTTTCCATAACCTCCGTGCCATCGAGTGTTTCTACCTGATGAGCCTTGCGTATTTTGTGCGTGATGATGGTTTTTGCAACCACACTTCCCGCCGACGCAGGGGCGGCATGAAGCTCAGAAACAGAATGCGGTGAAGCTGTGTGACTGCCCACCGGCAGCGCATCGGAAGGCTCAGGACGGGCGGGAACATCATCCTCGTGGGGCTTTATGAGCTGGGCGTCTTCCAAACGCTTTGAAATGCGTTCGGAAGTCCCCGCCGTGAGATTGTCTTCGACAACGCCATCCCGCGACATCCGCAGGACGGTTTTGTCTTTTGGCTTGTACTCTTCACGGGGCATTAAATTTCACCTCGAATCCGCGCCTCGGCAAGCTCAGTAAACTCAGGATTCAGCTCAATCCCGACATAATGCCGATTGAACTGCTTGGCAACCATTCCCGTTGTGCCGCTTCCCATGAAGGGATCGAGAACAGTCCCATTCTCCGGGCATCCGGCAAGCAGACAGGTCTCAACGAGCTTGGGCGGGTATGCCGCGTAATGCTTGCCCTTGAACGGAATGGTATTGATGATCCAAACATCCCGCTTATTTCGAAGCGGATTGATCATGTCATCTGTGATTTCCCCATGTTCACGGGGACGATTGATGGTCTGCTGCTGAGCCTGACCGGGTATGGCGCAGCCAAACTTATTGCCGCCCTTCATACCACGCTTGAGCCGCTGAGCCGTTGCCGGGGCAATCGGCTCGGAAATGGCTTTGCAGTCAAAGAAATATTTCTTGGATTTTGAGAACAGGAAGATATGCTCGTAGCATCTGGCACAGCGGTCTTTGACGCTTTCAGGCATGGGGTTTTCCTTCATCCAGATGATGTCGTTTCTCAGATACCAACCGCTATCTCGCAGCGCAAACGCCAGCATCCACGGAATGCCGATCATGTCCTTTGGCTTGCAGCCCTCAACCTTATTATTGAGCGCTACCGCCTGACCGTTTCTGCCATGCGGATTTTTCGGGTCAACAAAGTCTCCCTGATTGCCTTTTCCAGCGTAGGTATCTGAGATGTTCAGCCACAGTGTTCCATCAGAGCGCAGAACACGCCTGACTTCTGTAAAAACATCCGTCAGGCGTGAAATGTATTCTTTCGGGGTGGTTTCTCTGCCAATTTGTTCCTCCATGCCGTAATCTCGCAGTGCGTAATACGGAGGGGAGGTTATGCAGCAATGGACGCTCTCGTCGGGCAGCGTTCGCAGAACCTCAAGGCAGTCACCGGTATAGATTGTGTCAAGCTGTATAGGTATCAACTCCTTTGAATATAGACTTCACGGTCTCTCATTGAAAACTACGCCATAAAAATATGTAACATTTCAATGAACTGCTTGTTTTCGACCGCTGCCTGGTGTATAATGTTCATTGAAAAGTAGCACAATAAAGCGAGTAAGGTTTCAACGGAGGTGCTTATGGAAATCAAACGGGATCGCTATTTGAATAAAATCATCTCTTTCATGTGGGATGGACAGGTGAAGGTCATCACTGGCATTCGCCGCTGCGGGAAATCCTTTCTGCTGCGAAATCTCTTTCGGGATTATCTGCTGGGTCAGGGAGTGCCAGAGAACCACATTCTGTCCTTCGAGCTTGATTTGGCGCGGGACATTCGCTTCCGCAATCCCTTGGAGCTTGCAAAGGCTGTCCGAGAGATGGCGGAGGGCAAAGACGAGCAATTCTATTTGTTCGTGGACGAGATTCAGATGTCCGATGAAGTGCCGAATCCATACAACGCAGACGGGAAGAAGATCACCTTTTATGACGCGCTGAACGACTTGAAATCCCTGTCCAATCTGGACATCTATGTCACCGGCAGCAACTCAAGGATGCTGTCTTCTGACATCCTCACCGAGTTTCGGGGGCGCAGCGATGAGATCCGTGTCCATCCGCTCAGCTTTGCGGAATACTATTCTGCCGTTGGTGGGGATAAGAGCGAGGCTTTTGACAACTACGCCTTCTACGGCGGGATGCCGCTGATCCTGTCCCGCCCGACCGATGCAGCGAAAATGACCTATCTCAGCTCGCTGTTCTCTGAGGTTTACCTGAAGGACATCGTAGAGCGCAAGCATATTCAGCGGGAGGATGTGCTGTCTGCCATCCTCGATCTGCTCTGTTCCTCCATAGGCTCGCTCACAAATCCCACGCGGGTTGCCGATACCATCAACACCAAGCAGAAGCGCGCCGGTGAAAACATCGTAGCGTTGAACACAGTAAAGTCTTATATGGATCATCTGTCAGATGCGTTTTTGTTCACCGAATGCAAACGCTGGGATGTGAAGGGCAAGAGCTATTTCGACTATCCCAACAAGTATTACTGTGAGGACATCGGTCTGCGAAATGCACGAATCGGCTTCCGGCAGCAGGAAATGACGCACATCATGGAAAACATCATCTACAACGAGCTGATGGTCAGAGAGTGTGCGGTTGACATTGGGATCGTGTATTCCAGCGAAAAGAACAGTAAGGGCAAGGTATCTCAAGTGGCGCGAGAGATTGACTTCATTGCCAACGCCGGAGGCAGGAAGACCTACATCCAGTCTGCCTATGCACTGGGGACGGAGGAAAAAGCCATAACGGAAAACAAACCCTTCGCCCTGACCGGAGATTCCTTCCCAAAGGTCATCGTGCGGCATGACATCCGCAAGCGCTGGTACGACGATAACGGTGTTCTGAATATCGGCATCATAGATTTCCTTCTGGATGACACGGTTATCTGAGCCTCAAGCCCATCACCGCCATGTGCAGTGATGGGCTTTTCATATCTCAGTCAGAGAAATACTCGTCAGGCTCGTAGTCATCGTCCAGCTCTTCATCCCAGCGCTCAACAATTTCCTCAGCTTCTTTTGCAGCCTCGCGGTAAAGAGAAAGCCGCCCTTTCTCAAAGGCGGCAAAGGCGGGGACATACTTGCCCAGCTCTCCGATAACGCGAACATCCTTCGTGCGCATATCCGAAACCATCTCAATCAGCTCTGCCATCGTCAGCAGATCCTCAACCATAAGGTCGTATTTCTCTTTCGGCAGCGTGATAGTATCGTCGCTGTCCTCTGCCTCGGCAAAGGGGAAATCTGCACAGTGCATCATCTGCTCCTTGTCAATGAAGGAATCAAGGGTGTCAGTGATATGCTCCATCACCTCAGCGACGCACTTGTCGATTTCCTCTCTGACATGAAGGTAAGCTCTGTGGTGCTTTTTCAGCTCGGACTCCTCGCGGATCAGATTGACCAGCTCAACCGTAAGCCCCATCAAGCCAAAGAAGATGTCGATACCCTCTTTTACCTCGCGGAAGGTCAGTTCAACGGGCGTATCACCGTAAAACTCGGTCATTTCCTCTACCAGCGCCTCGATATTCTGATTGGTGTTCTTGTTCATATTCAAAATCCTCCTTAAAGCATTTCTTCGGGTTTGGTGGTCATGATTCGATAGAGCATCGTGTCCGTGGGGAAGTTGTCCTTGAAGGGTACGATGGTCGAGCCGTAGAAGATCAGTCCTTCACCGGCATTGGAGTTGGTAATGTAGTTCTGCTGGCTGGGGGAGATATTCAGCGCCTTCGAGAGAATCTGCCTATCGCCGGATGCCTGATTCAAAAGGTAGACGAAATCAGAGTTCTCGAAGATGTTCTCAATCTCTCTGGAAGCAAGCAAGTCCTTCACATTTTGCGTAATTCCTGTGGGAATGCCGCCCCACTTTCGGAAGCGCTTCCAGATTTCCACGGAGTATGCCGCAGTCTGCTCTTCCTTCAAAAGAAGGTGGAACTCATCCATGTAGTAGCGTGTTGCCTTGTGCTGCGAGCGGTTGATGGTAACGCGATTCCAGACCTGATCCTGAACGACGAGCATTCCCAGCTTTTTTAGCTGTTTCCCCAACTCCTTAATGTCATAACAGACGAAGCGGTTGTTGACATCCACATTCGTTCTGTGGTTGAAGACATTCAAAGAGCCATGCACATAAATCTCAAGGGCAGTGGCAATCCGCTGGGCTTCCGGCTCCTTCTGGCTGCGCAGAATGTTGTAGAGGTCTTCGAGGATAGGCATTTTTTCAGGGACGGGATTGGAAAGATAGTCCTGATAGACCATGCGGACGCTTCGGTCGATGATGGTCTTTTCAACCGGTTGCAGCCCATCCTTGCCTCCGACGATCAGCTCGCACATGGAAAGGATAAAGTCGGATTTCAGCGTCAGCGGGTTTTCCTCTTCGGAGTAGTTCACATTGATGTCCAGCGGGTTGATGTAATCCGGGCTGATGGGAGAAATGCGGATAACCTGACCGCCGAGCTTCTGAACAAGCGGATAATACTCTGCTTCGGGATCGCACACGATGATGTCATCATCGGTAATCAGGAAAGCATTCGTCATTTCTCTTTTTGCAGAGAACGACTTGCCGCTGCCGGGTGTACCAAGAATCAGTCCATTCGGGTTTTTGAGCTGCTTCCGGTCAACCATGATCATGTTATTGGACAGAGCATTCAGCCCATAATAAAGAGCTTCCCCGTGTTGGAAAAGCTCCTGCGTTGTAAACGGGACAAAGATCGCGGTCGAGGAAGTTGTCAGCCCACGCTCAATTTCCACCTGATTGATGCCGATGGGGAGCGAAGACATCAGCCCTTCCTCCTGCTGAAAGTCCAGACGCTTGAGCGCACAGTTGTATTTCTGAGCGATGGAGGCAGTCTGGAAAACCGCATTCTCAAGCTTCTGGCGGGAGCTTGCCGTGTTCATCAGAATGATGGTCACGAGGAACATTCGCTCATTCCGCGTCTGGAGATCCTGCAAAAGCCGCTTTGCTTCGCCGCCAAAAGTGGCGAGATCAGAAGGGATGATTTCCATGTCATAGCCGGAGCGGACAGCCTTCTTCTGCTCTTCAATCTTCATCTTGTCGAGATCGGTGATTTTCGACTTGATGCTTTTGATTGCCTTCGCCTGGTCAATGGTGCGGATATGAAAATTGACTGTAATGTTGCTGTCCATGTCGAGGAAATCAGCCAACATACGGTCATTGAGTTCCGGCGCGAGAATCTGCAAAAAGCTCACCGCACCAATAGTTTTGCCCATCTTGAAGCATTTTCCTTCGCGGAAGTCAAACGAGGTGGGCGCAATGAAATCCTTCGAGCTGAGTCCGGTGCGAGCCACCATATCGAAGGAGAAGCGGAACGGCTCGTTGGTGTCCATGTTGAACACATCATGCAGCACCTTCAATCGCTCATAGCCGGAAAGCGGCTCGGTCTTTACGCCGAGAGTCTTGAAGTTGTTCAGAATGTCGCTTTCAATACGCTCAAGCTTAGGCTTCGCAGTACGCAGCGAGTCTGCCTCAATACCAAAAGTGATATATTTCCGCTTGAGCAAGCCGTTGTTGCCTTTGGCAAGCTGCTCCTGCAACATCCCGGAATACTCTGTGCGGATGTCGTTGAAGGGATCATCCCGCGCAGGGATTTGGATGGACTTTTTGAACTCGTTGATGTTTGTCCTCTGGTTGATAAAGGAAAGCTGGACGAAAATTGAGCTGTCAAAGTAGTTGAGGAAGTCGCACCAATTCTCAAAGATGGCAGTCTTGTCCTCATTCTGGGCGAGCTGATAGTTGATGTCGTTGTAGCGGATGGTTTTGGTGTAGAGGCGGCTATTTACCTTGCAAATGCCGTCCCTGCACATTTCCACATAGGGGATCGTCTGCTGGGCAGACTTAGGAACTTTCCGAGCCTTCTTGTCTTTTCTCTTCTGCATGACGATTTTCTTCTTTTCCTCAGCGGAAAGCGCATCGCCGTACACTTTGCCATTTTTCATCGTCGTTTTAGGCTTTGCGTTCTTTTGCGGTCTTCTGTTCAATCTGCAATTCCTCCTGTTCTTTGATTTCCTGCTGAATTACAGCGTAGAGATTATTCGTGCGATAAGGACGCACCTTGTCCCTCAGAAACATGGATTTCACAACATGACCGAGGATTTTTTCTGCCGGTTGACCGTCCTTTTCGTAGAGTGCAAAGAAGATGAACGGAAGCATGATGACAACCATCAGCATTGCCGCCGTTGACAAGCCAAGAGATGACTTTGTAAGAAAGAAAACAGGCGTACCGACTGCCGCAGCCACCGAAAAGCAGATGAGCTGCCGCTTGGTCAGGTTAAACATTACTTTTGTCTTCACGCGATTGAGATCCTTCGGGACCGGTACAAATGCCATTGGAAACCTCCTTTCGCAGTTTCTTTTCGTAGCGAAGCTTCATTTGAGCCGGATAGCGCTCATCAGGCGGTTTTCGCTTGCCAGTCCAGCACAGCCCACCGGCAATGCCCTGACAAGTCCATCCAGAAGCTCTCAAGCTTGCACCGTTTTCAGATTCGAGTGTATAGGTGATGATGCGGTCATAGCCCATTGCCGCAGCAGCCCTCGCAACAGCTCCATAGAGGAAGCTGCAAGCATTTTTTGCGCCATTGGTGAATAGTCGTGTAACCTCAAGCGTCCGTCCGTCATCCAGATAACGGCTAACCGGGCGTCCGGCAATCACCACCCCTGCAAGCTCTCCGTCTGACAAACACCCGATGGAGAACTTGTGACCGGCAACCGGCTTATGATGGCGATGATGCTGCTTCACATATTCATTTGCCTCTTTGAGTGAGATTGGCTTTAGACGGAGCATGGCGCATCCTCTGATGCCAGCTCAATGCTGCACTCCACTTCATTGCCCCACACATCCCAGCCTTCGGGCGATTGCCTTGCGAAAAGCTCAATGCGGGGAACATCTCCCATGAGCTGAACAATGCGTTCGCGGGTTTCATCCGGTTTCTTCGAATGCTGCTCGATATGGCTGACGATGACCTGATGGACACCGGAGTTTGCCCGCTTCGGATGCCCCCTCGTGGCGAGAATGCAGAGCTCCGCATTGGCGCGTGTCCAGTAGCCCATGCCCCAAAAGAGACTATCGCTGATGCGATTTTGCTTTACCCAAACAAAAGCCACGGTTTTATATGAAAATCCCCATGCTTCAAGGACTTGTAACGCCTCCTGCAAGCATGGGAAAGTAATCCACATGAAGAGCGCACAGTCTTTTTCTGCAAGCTCCTTCACGGGCAGAGCCTTGATGTCATCAATGCTCATCGTCGGATAATGGCTTTCTGCCGACCGTCCCTGACCTTTCTTGGAATAGGTCCGATATTGCCACGGAGGATCGGCGTAAATCACGGAATACTTTTGCAAATACAGCCTCCTTTCTCAATGGGCATTGAAGATTGACTTGGCAAGTGTGCCTGTTTTGAACAGCGAGAAGCACAGAATGACCGTGTACGCTGCGACAGAGAACAATGCCGAATGGATATTGGCTGCAATGATCATGTTGTTGATGAGGACTGCATAAATCCCCACGCAAATCATGATGAGGAAGCCCTGAAACGCCAGTGCAAACAAGCCTTTGAGGTAATTCGTCCCGATGCTGCCCCACTCGCGGTTGCTCATGGTGGCGATGGGAATTGGCGCGACACTGACCGTGCAATATATCTCAATCATTCGACCGTAGAGAATGACTGTGATGAGAATGGACATGATTTTGAGGCATAGGCTGATGACCAGCGTTTCTATGGATAAACCGAGTAGTTCACCGATTTCCATTGCCTCCATGCCGGTACGCATTGAATCGAGCGTTGATTGTATGTCTATATTTGTGCTGCCGTTGATAATTCCGGCTGCACCTGAAACGACATTCTGACCAATGTCAAACACCGCCATTACGATGTCAAAGGTGTTGGTAACGAGGTAGATTGCCACAGCAGCCTTGAAAAACCACTTGAAGAACATCCATGTGTCCATCTCGTGCATATTGTTTTTCTCGGTGATCATGGAAATCAGCTCGTAGCATAGGACAAAGGTAATGATGATACCAGCGATGGGGACTATCACATTTTCGGATAGTCCCCGGATCATCTGGTATATCCCGCTGTTCCATGAGGAAGGCGTTCTTCCAACCTCGCCAGCAATCGTGCCTACCTTGTCGTTGACATCGGTGAACATATTGGTCAGGTTGTTTTCAATCCACCCGATGAGCAGTTCTTTAATCGCTTCTTCGATTTTTTCTAAGATGCTGCCCAATATTTCACCACCTTTCGGTTAAGCTGGATTGACTGGATTAGCCGAACAGACCGGACAGCAGAGGGATCAGCGTCGTGCCGATGAGAACAACGCCACCACCCGCCATGAGCTGTTTTATCCCCAATTAGGTGTAAAATTCTGCTCGATGGCGGGCGGCGGCGTACAAAAATCTATATGGTGTTTTTAAGAGAACCATCCAGGCGGGACAGGTCAGGCAGTGACCTGTTCCACCTCCGGGATGGGTTTGAGATTAAAATGAATTTCGATAGAAATGTGTCTTGTTTTATCTTCGTCAATGCGCTCATGCACGACGATTTCTTTGATTA
>OJJT01000204.1_pt1 | contig 38842 bp, 28 predicted proteins | sample 1596281 | NCBI WGS metagenome assembly OJJT01 (sample SAMEA4350145, study PRJEB24818) | metagenome | biome: human; feature: gut; material: faeces | place: Denmark | collected 2013-09
TTTGATACTTGTGGTTGTGTATATTCTCCATATGTGTTTGGCTCTTCATCTATATGTTTGTCGAAGTAATCGACTGACGCTGAGATGTACACCTCTCTATTCGTCGGCAGCGTCAGATGTGTATAAGAGACAGATGCTGTAGTCCTTAAAGGCCAGAATCACCCCGCCCATGGGAATATAGGCAAATACAATGGCATAAATGAGCGGCACCGCTATAATCGCCCAGAACTGCCAGTTGGAATTCTTTACCCTGTTCTTATTTTTTGCTTTTACTTTCATCGCACCTGTTTTCAAAGCATTCCCTCCTCCTCTGCCTTAAGATCAAAATCCTTTGCTGCCCGTCCTGGCCTTCTTCTGTAGAAAAAGGCGCCCCCTTTTCCGGAGGCGCCTTCGCTCCTGACACCGGCAGCGCCTTACGGCAAATGCCATTTATTCCCGCGGCCGCAGGCCGGACTGATGCACGTATGCGTCCGCCTGGCGGCTGCCGCGAGGGTCAAATACCATTTTACTTTGAGCTTTGCCTGTCATATGCGGTCTGATAAACCTCCAGCAGCGTAGGCAGGCCTACGTTGTCAAAGCCTTTTACATAAGAATCCCAGTCCTTATCAAAGTCTTTTCTGCCGGTGATGAACGCAACCTTATTTTCTTCAATGTAGTTTTCCACTTCCACGCCAATGGTCTGGATTTTGGTAGCTTCCTCATCCGTCAGCTTCAGGTAAGGCAGCACATCCCAGTCGCCTTCCTTCTGTGCGTAAGGCTCCATTTTTTCCTTGGTGGCGTCATACAGCAGTTTTTCCAGCCCCAGCGAGGTTCCCACATCCACATTCTGATCCGTGCTTTCACCAAGACGGAACTCTGCGGGGAAATACTTCACCTGCACGTCCTGCCAGTCATGGTTCTGTGCCTCGCCTGAGTAAGGATTGAGCACCTCATACATGGCCGGTTCGCCGTTCAGACCCTTCTTTCCTTCCGGGTTCAGAACCCAGTCGGTGCCTTCTTCAGCGCCGTACTGAGAAGAAAGAGCGCCCTCTGTGGTAAAAAAGTAATCGATCCAGCGAAGCGCAGCTTCGGGATATTTACATTTATCGGTAACGAAGAAATCGCCTTCACCCAGGCCTGCATATTTCATGTAGGTAGCCCGTCTGGTTCCGTCCGGGCCGGCGATGGGAGCCATTACCTGATAATGTCTGTAGGTTTCATTATTGTTGTCCGCATCAAAATGGTTGGAAATGGTCCCGCAGGGCAGGAACAGAACCGGTTCGCCTTCCTGATTGGCCAGGGCGCGCAGCTGCTCCTCTGTCTGTGTGAAGTCGCCGTCATAAATAGCGCCCAGTTTATACAGGCTGTTCATATATTTTAATGCTTCCTTATACTCATCGGTATTGGCAATCGTCCTTATCTTGCCTTCCGGTGCCAGGCCTACCTCCACGCGGTAATCCTGGGATTTGGAAGGGGAAAGTATGAAGGCGTTGGTCATCCATTCCTCAAATCTGGCATGCCAGCCGTCCTTCGCCCCGCCTACCGCTATGCCTGTAGGGTTGATTTCCAGGAATTTCTTACATGCGTCATAAAATTCATCCGTGGTGGTGGGGACATCGATCCCCATCTTGTCCAGCCAGTAGGTGTTCACCCACATTTTCTTGGCGTACATACAATGGTAGCATTCGTTAAGCCCGCAGATAGCGTAAATATGGCCGTCCGTCTGCCTGGTAGCATCTATATATTCTCCCATATTCGCCATATAGTTGGGCATATTTGCCTCAATTAAATCGTCCAGCTGCAGAAGGATGCCTTCCTTCACGCCGTATTTTGCCTGGCTGGGGCTTGCAAACATGATCATGTCCGGGTAATCGCCCGTACTGAAGGCCAGGTTCAGCTTGGTTTCCCAGTCGTCTCTGCTGCCAGTCTTAAAGTTGATCTTGATGCCGGTCTTTTCTTCCATAAATTTAGTAAAATCATTGGTTGCGAAATCCTCCACGTTAGGCATGGATACGCAGAACAATGTCAGTTCTATAGGTTCCTTTACAATGGGATAGGTGCCCGTCTCCGTAAGAATGCCTGTGGAGCCTGAATCGGCCTGTGCTTCACCATTCTCCGCTTTCTCCCCGGTACCTCCTGTTTCCTTTGTGGTGCCCCCGCCGCAGGCTGCCAGACTGAACGTCATGAGCAGGCAAAGCAGAAGCGCTGTTGCTTTTTTCAGCTTTCTCATTAATCTCCCTCTCCTTTCTGTAAATCAGCTCCATTATCGCTGTTTAGTCCCTTGAGTTTGTGCATCTTTCAGAACTATAATTTATTTTAAATGTATCTATAAGCAATTACTACGCACGATTTTTATTTTAGCCAGACATTTTTATGCAAAATGTCCGAAAACACCCAATTTACGGGCATTCCGGAGATGTCTAAAAATGTGCGGCTTATTCCCACCGGAAATCACCGATACCGGACATGCTAAAAACCCGGGCTGCAACAGCAGGCGTCCCGGCGGATACAGGCAGCAGCCGGGGACCGATGATTACAAAAATATAATAATTGACACATGCATTTTCGTAACTTACAATGAAAACAGAGGTAACCGCATAAACGGTGAAAGCACCGGACAGTAGTGTGCTGAGACAAAAAATAAGAAGCAGGAGGTGTTATTTATGTTGCATGAGGTAAGCTTTCCGTCTTACAACAAACGTGACGAGGTACAGGGATGGATTTATGTCCCTGCTGCCAGGCCGAAAGGGATTGTGCAGATTATCCACGGATTCGGCGAGCATTCCAGAAGATATCTGCACATGATTTCCAAATTTATGGATGCAGGCTTCATCGTAGCTGCCGACGACCATGTGGGGCACGGGAAAACGGCAATGGTAAGCGGCGTCTGGGGCGACTGGGGCGATGCAGGGTTCCACACCATGATGGAAGACGAACACACGCTGAAGGAACTGGTCTGTGAGAAATACCCGAACCTTCCCTATTTCCTTTTCGGGCACAGCATGGGCTCCTTTATCGCCAGGGATTACGCGGCAAAATACGGCGATGAGCTGGCAGGCGTCACCATCTGCGGCACCACGGGCAGCTTCCGCGGCGCGGCGGAAACCGCACTGCTTCTCAAAAAAGCCATGGACGACGGCCTGGGGACCGATTCCAATCCGGAATTTACCGGCGCCCTCATGGGTTGGATGTGTGAACGCTGTGACGACGTTACCATCGGCAACGAATGGATCTGTTCTGATCCTTATGTCCAGCGCGACCATGCGGAGGATCCCTTCGACGCCTTTACCAGGCCCACCAGCAACCGGTCCATGTATGATTTTACCCAGATGATGCTGTCCATCGAAGGCACACAGTGGGCAGAAAAGGTGCCCACGTCGCTTGCCTTCTACAATATCGGCGGCGACCAGGATCCTGTGGGCGAGTACGGCAAGGGCATTTATGAGGTTTCAAACTGGCTGTGCGAAACCGGGCATGAGGTTACCACCAGGGTCTATTCCGGCTACCGGCATGAGATACATAATTACAGTGATATCAAGGATGAGGTGGAGGACGGCATCCTTCAGTTTATGCTGGCGGCGGTTCCCTCCTGATACAGCGGGAAACCCCGCAGGCCTTCACAGCGCCGGGACAACGTTAGCCGTAAGCTGAAGCTGCGTCCCCAACGCCGGTTACGCAGAAAGCGGCTCTGTCCGAACAATCAGCAAAAGTGCAAGGAGCTACCACATGAAAAACAAGATGTCCGTACAGACAGCGATAGAAAAAATCACTTATGTTACCAATGATTTTCCTGAAGAGCCGTTCCGCATACTGTCAGAAAACCCGCAGGAAGCCATCCCTTACTTAATGGAAGGCATAAAGAAAGCATTAACGGAACAGGATCGGCTGGATGTAAATTATCAGCTACATTTTTACGCGCTTTTTCTGCTGGCGGAGTTTGGTTATCAGGAAGCCTTCCCAACAGTTATGGAACTGATCTCCATACCAGCCAATACCTTAGATACTTTACTTGGCGGTGCAATTACGGAAGGACTGGATGATTGCCTTTACAGTCTGTATAACGGCGATATTGATTTGCTGGAATCCTACATTATAGAAACACAGTCCAACAGCTATGCAAAAAATGCTGCGCTCAGAGTCTATATTCAGCTATACAATGATGGGGAAATACAGCAGCAAAGGCTGATGGATTTATTCAAAAAGCTGATTTATGCGCCGGTGGTTGAGGACGACACCTTTGACACCATGGTTTCCGCTGCAGTCTGCGACTGCCGCCTGTTCTCCATGCTTCCTGACGTTAAATATATGTATGATTATGATCGGGTGGATGAATCTTATTATGGAGATTATGCAGATTGTGTGGATTCCATATTTAATTACGGCCCCTACCGTGAAAGGGGCCTTAATAAAATTAACAGTGCCGCAGACATGTTGAGGAACTGGGCTATGTTTGACCAGCCCACTGATTCTAAGTCCAAAAAAGACGCCACAAAAAAAGATTTTGAAAAAATACTGCATAAAATGATTGCTTCCGCGCAGCAGCCGGTAAAAACAGAAAAAATATATCCAAACGATCCCTGCCCCTACGGAAGCGGGAAAAAATACAAAAAATGTTGTATGAACAAAGCTGCCGATAAAAAGGAAGAGCTTACAATGGCAGCGGACAGGAAAAAATGGCTGGAAAGTTATCCTGAAGATCCCGGCTGCCGGATTGAGGGCCATATCTACCTGAGTGATTTCTATGACCGGGAAGCGATAGAAACGGATAAGCTGGTCTATCTCGCCCTGAAGCACCGGGCCGAATTTATTACCATGCGCGAAACACAGGAACAAAAAATCAAACGCCGGACTTATTATCTGCTCAAGGCCTTTTCCAGATATGTGGAGAGGTGCAAAGCGGAGGACATTCGTACCTTCCGGGAATATGATGATAAATACAGTATCCACTATACCAGCGCTGAATGGCTGAATTACCTGATACAGCTGCTGGAAGAACAAAAGCTTTCTGCGGAATTGAAAGAAGTAAAAAGCTTTTGTGCCGGAAGATAAGCAACACCAGTGAAAAGGGGCCGCATGCGGCCCCTTTTTGTTATGTTTTTCTGAAAGAACTATCTGCGTATATATCGCTGGTTCCGGCTTCTTGGCTTAAGTTGTGATATTAAAAAACGGTCGATAATATTCCAAAATACTTTCCTCCGGGTTTAACTTACTTACTATCTTGCTGCCTTCAGTATACCACATTTTTATTAACTATTACAAAATTATGATAAAACAGGTAAGAATGCTTAGTCTATGATAAAGCATCCCCTACCGCCCTTTCACCACAATATGCTTTCCCCGTTCCAGCGTATACTCCTTTCCGGCCGCCTTCAGCACGCCGCCGTCCTTATCCGTATACACATCCAGCACGCCGTCCTTCCAGTCCATCCACACCGTCCCTTCATTCACAGGGAAGCTGCAGGAAAAACTGTCAAAAAGCTCCAGCTGCGGCTCCACCGCAAAGGTTTCATAGGCCGTCCCTGTGGGCCTGACGCCCATGCAGTACCTGCCCAGCAGATAGATGGGGCTCGCCCCCCAGGCATGGCACAGGCTCTTGCCGTATTTATCCCCGTACATGCCGTACTGCTCTTCCTCCGGCTGTTCCGGCTTGTATTCCTCCCAGAAGGTATCCGCGCCCCGCTCCAGCATCCCTCCCCAATAGCTTTTTAACGTATCCATCACCACGTCAAAACGTCCCAGCTTTGCCAGCGCTTCCAGCTCGTAGAACTTGAAATACGGCGTAGTGATCGCGGCAACCTCCTCATTCAGAAGAACCTTGTGAAGGATGCTTTCCGTTTCCGCCTCATCCGCATAACCGAACAGCACGGCAAAAATATTGGCATGACGCGTTACATTCCTGCGCCCTGACTGATAGCTGTCAATAAAAGCGCCCTTTTCCTCATCCCAGAAAAACTGTCTGATATTTTTAAGAAGTGCCTCCTTCCGGACGTCAAATTCCTCCGCATCCAGCCCCAGCAGCCTGCGCACGGAAGCCACAGCCTCGTAGCTTCTGGCCAGCAGCAGCTGCTCCGCGCACAGTGTCCCTTCCTTGTCCAGCTCCGCCCAGTCAATGTAGATCCAGTCGCCTTCCCTCCCGTATATAAAGCCCTGCCCGTCCGTCTGCTCCATACAGTAACGCAGAAGGGATTCCATCCTGGGATATACCATGCGGATAAAATCCAGATCCCCCGACATGTTATAGTAATTTTCCAGGCTGATAATCCAGTACATGGAATAATCCACAATTGTATTGATATGCTCCGTCACCGGATCATTTCCCCGCAGCGCCAGAATCGTCCGTTTGCAGATATCCTTGTCAAAAAACAGGTACTGGTTAATAAAATAGCTCTGATACGCATCTCCCGACCAGATCCAGCGATCCCTTTTCACCCCGTCCAGGAAAAAAATGCCGCTGGCCAGCCGGAACGTGGTATCCGCCACCTCCCAAATCCTGTTTATCAGCCCGTCACTGCAGGAAAAGCTGCTTCTTTTCGGGAAATCCACATATTTATACAACGCTTCCACCGTAACCAGCGAAGCGTTTTCCCCCTCCGGGATAAAAAGATAACGGAAAGCCCTGAGCTTGGTATGATAGCGCTGCCCGGACTCCCAGCGCCCGAACGGGGAAGCCTCACATTCCGCTTCTCTTTCAGGCCCGCTGGCACAGCCTGCCGGTACGCTGTCCTTTTTCCCCGGGATTTCCAGTACCTGCTTCAGATAACACAGCTGCGTGTCCAGCGCCTCCGTCCGGGATTCCCCGTAGCACAACGTCACCCGATCCGGCCTCTCCTCCCTGTTTATTTTTATCAGCGTATCCGCTGTCAGCTCCCTGCCGAAATCATACAGCACTCCCCCGTTCACCCGTTCTGTGGATACAGGCCGGCATAATTCCTGCGTATATTCGAATATCTGGGGATCCTGTTGTGCCCTTACATACATGTCATTCCATCCCACCGGCACTTCGGGCGCCGCAAAATCCGTTACAGTCCAGTTTTTTCCAGAACGGATTACCTCTCCCTCCACATAGATGCAGGGAAGCCCGGTACGGTTTCCTATTACCACATCAATCCCTATTTCTTTTGCAGGACAGGAAATCCATTCCCCGATCGTATACTTTTTTTCCAGATAAAAGGGCTGTCCTTCCGGGAACCAGGACGGCGCCTTCTCCTCCCATTTTACCAGCACGTGGCCGATTCCCTTTGCTGTCACCCGAAATGCCGTCTCCTTTTCCAGCCGGCAGGACGCATGGAAAACCACATGATGGCGGCAGTCCGCTATATGCCAGTAGGCCGGCCAGAAAAAGCCCCGCTCCTCCCTGTCAAAATTCTGGCACATGCCGTGATAAATCTCAAAATCTCCGGGATACCATATCCAATTCGCCATATTTTCCCCTTTCATAGCTGCGCGGCCGCTTTGCAGCCAGCGTTTTCTTTCCGCAATGCAGCGTTTTCTTTTCCAAAGCACAACCGATTGTACTTTTATTTACAGCTATTATATAATAAGCCATGGGAGCTTCTAAACGTCCGATTCCCGTTTCCGGCTCCCATACTACGCCCAAAACCCAGTTGCTTCCTTACACACATTTCACAGGAGAACCGATGAAAAAACAGAAAAAAGCTTCCGTTACCTCCGAGCAGGCCGTGGATATGCTGGTCCATAATAACTGGACCGCCTCTTCGGATCATCTGACAATTATAACGCCGCTGACCCTGTTCTATAAAATCAGGGATGAAAAAACAGGGAAGCTCCTGCACGCCGCAGTCTATCCCGGCGCCATGAGCTGCGATTACCAGCCCAACAACGCCGCCCTGCACCAGCACGACCATTTTGAGCTGATGTATGTGCTTGACGGTGAGCTGACAAATAAAATCGAACGGATTTCCTATACCTATAAAAAAGGGGACGCCTGCCTTCTGAACCGCAACACCCGGCATACGGACATCCCGGGCCAGCGCTGCAGCGTAGTTTTTATCAACTTCCATGCGCAGTATATCCTGGAGCTTATGGAAAAGGATGTGCTTTTTGAATTAAGCCCCCAAATCACACCGCCGGGCGGGGCTATCCATGATTTCCTGCGCTCCAACCTTCAGGGAGAGGAACGTTTTGCCAGAAATTATCTGGAATTTTCCTCCACCCTGCATTCCCTTGCCGCTCCGTCCGTAGGCCCTGCGGAAACGATCATTGACCAGCTGCAGCAGGAAATGGTGAGTGCCCGGCCCGGCTATTCTTACCTGCTGCGCGGCCTGCTGCTGCGCCTGTTTTACACCCTGGAGGACAAGACCAGCTTCCACTGCAATTTCATGCGCCTGGATTCCAGCAATGAGGATTTTCTGTTCGCCCGCATTTCCAACTGCCTGGAGGAAAGCCACGGCAATATCTCCCGCCCGGAGCTTTCCCGGGCGCTGCATTATAATGCGGAATACCTGAACCAGATTGTAAAACGGCGCACAGGCGCCAGCCTGCTGAAGCTGGCCGGACAGTACCGCCTGGATCATGCCAGGCAGCTTCTTACGAAGACGGACAAAAGCGTCACCGCAATTGTTGAGGAGCTGGGCTTCACCGGCACCTCCCATTTCTATAACCTTTTCCGCAGGGAAACCGGCATGTCCCCCCTTGAATACCGGGAAAAAAATTCATAAAAAATACGGCGCACCGCAGATATCCTTTCTGCATAGCCGCCGTATTTTTCATATCAGATAAATACCTTTTGATCTCCTGTTTTCATTTACGGCACGCCCTCATGGGAAGCTTACCGGGTTTTCGCCTTTGACAGATACTCGCTTAAAAGCTTAACCAGCTTTTCAATCTCAATAGGCTTGGTGGTATGGGCGTTCATCCCTGCATTGAGGGAGCGTTCCACATCCTCCTTGAATGCGTTGGCGCTCATGGCGATAATGGGGATTTCCTGCGCGCCCTTTTTACCGCTCTTTCTGATTTCCCTGGCAGCCGTAAGACCGTCCATTACAGGCATCTGGATATCCATCAGAATCAAATCATAATACCCAACCGGCCTTTTCAGATAGCTCTTCAGCGCTTCCTTTCCGTTCTTCCTGCGTTCCACCTGAAAATCGTAGCTGCCCAGCAGTGTCTGGGCAATCTCCGCGTTGAGATCATTGTCCTCCGCCAAAAGGATTCTTTTTTCTTTATAGGAAACGCCTTCCTGCGCCTCTGCCTGATCCTTTGGTTCCTCATTTTCCCGGCACTCGGATAATTTCATGGGAATGGTAAAATAAAATTCCGAACCGGCCCCCACCTGGCTTTCTATCTGGAGGGTGCCTCCCAGCAGCTCCACCAGATTCTTGCAGATAGCAAGCCCCAGCCCTGTGCCGGGCACTTTACTGATATTTTCCCCGTCTCCCTGTTCGAACGCTTCAAAAATCACATCCTGGTTATCCTCACTGATGCCGCAGCCCGAATCTTTGACACGGAACGTGAATTCCGCCTGTTCGTCGTCCCCGGGCGTCTCCTCCGCAATCAGCACCACCATCCCCATGGACTGGGTAAACTTAATGGCATTGCTCAGCAGGTTGCCCAAAATTTCCCGCAGGAAAACCGGATCTGAAACCACGCCGGAATGCCGGATGCTGATAGCCCGTGTCAGGCCGACCCCGCTCCTGGAAGCGGAGAAGCTGTATTCGCTGATGATTTCCTCCAACAGCGAACGCAGATCAAAGGCAGTCTCCCGGCATTCCATCTTCCCGCTCTCAATCTTGGACATATCCAGCACATCATTCACCAGCATCTGCAGGTGCTGCATGGAAAGCTTCATTTTATCCAGACAGTCCGTAATTTTGTCTTTGTCGTCCAGATTCAGCCTCGCTATATCGATCATACCCATAATACCGTTCATAGGCGTGCGGATCTCATGGCTCATCTTTGACAGGAACCCTGTTTTAGCCGCATTGGACTGGATCGCGACCGCCAGCTCCATCTGCGCTTCCTTCAGACGTTCCCGTTCCGTCACATCAAGGAAGGTAAACTGGACGATGGCAGCGCTTTTATCCTCCATAATCCAGTTGGCGGTTCCCTCGATGGTAGTGGAGCCTCCGTCCTTCTTCGTCAGGTTGAAACGAACCTCCCTCTGTTCCCCCGGCTTGCCCAGGGAATGCATGAAGGCGCCGATCTTTGCCAGACAATTCTGGTGTTCGTCCTGCGGCTTCTCATTAAACAGCTGCTTTTCGATATCCGCTTCATTTTTTTCATCCAGAACATCAAGCGCAATCCGGTTAATGCTCAGGATTTTATTACTTCTGATATCCACCTGAACGATTCCGCAAACCGCCGTATTATACAGCAGCTTATAGAGTCTGTCATACCTGTCGCGCTCCGCCTCTACCTGCTGCAGCGCACGCTTTCTTTCCGTGGTATCCATAAAGGTACTCTGAATCAGCGTCTTTCCGTCCGGCGTGATGATTACCTTCGCCACTCCCGTTACCCAGCGTACACCGTCATGCTTTGTATAAACCCGGTGTTCAAATTTAACGCACTCCCCTTCTTTTTTCAGTGAAAGAAGCGTGCGCCGAATATAATCCGCATCCTCAGAAACAGATACCTCGGGAAGCGTCTGCGCCGTCTGCCTGCGGAACTCCTCCATGGATTCATATCCCAGCATCTGGAGCGCCTCGCTGTTGGCATTATAACAGCGCAGTGTGTTATCCTCTATTTCATACTGCACTATTCCGCAGACCACGTTCTGGTACAGCTTATTATAATAATCACGTTCCTTCTTAAGCTGTTCTTCATACTCCTTAATCAGAGAAATATCCGTAACAATACACTGCAGTTCAATGTGATGCTCCTGCCGGAATACCACAGCCTGCATGGAACACCAGCGGCTCATCCCATCCTTCTGCCACAGGCGGCATTCCGCCTTAAGAAGCCTGCCGTCTGAAACAGCCATCCGGATTTCGTCCTTTAATTCCACCCAGTCCGAGGCGTGAAGGAGGTTATCGAAACGATTATGTAAATCCAGGCGCATTTCCTCTGCTGAATAACCGATTAGGTCAAAAAAGCTGTCATTTGCATATTCTATTACCAGTATATCGTCAAATCTCAGACGGAGCACGCCGCCCGGGACGCTGTCCGTCAGATGCTTCAGGTCGAACTTGGCCGCCTCCAGACGCTTGGTAATGTCAAACATGGATACCAGAACCCCCTTGGGGGTATGAGCATGGTCAAAATACGGACGGATCCGCACCAGCCAGATTACGTTATTCTGATCCGTAATCTCCTTCTCCACAATTTTTCCCTGTCTTGACACATCGGTTACATCCTGCCTGAAGTCGGGATAGGAATCCAGAAAATTAATCTGGTTCACCGGACGTTCCAAATCCGTAATCCGCAGATTCGTATGCTGGAGCATAATGGGCGTAATTTTACGGATGTGCATCTTTTCATCCACATACAACGCGCCCACATCCGCATTGAGCAGAAGGTTATCAAAGTCAGCATTGGCAGTGGTCAGCTCTACGATTTTATTCTGATATTCGGCATTTATCGTATAAAGCTCTTCATTGACCGACTGCATCTCTTCATTGGTGCTCTGCAGTTCCTCATTGGATGCCAGCAGCTCCTCATTGGTGGCCTGCAGCTCTTCATTGCGGGACTCAGATTCCTCCACCGCCAGCTTCAGGTTCCAGTTGCTCTCATTCAGCGCGGTCTCCAGCGCCTGGATCCGGCTGTCCTTCAGTTCCCGCAGATCCAGCAGGTTATCCACCTTCTTCGGCTTTTCCTCCGCCTTGATCTGTACCAGATAATATTCCCCTTCTGTCAGATTAAAATAGCGCACCTTAACGCACAGGATTTCATTGGGATAATCCGACAGGCCGGTAGCCCGCCTTTCCACGATGCCGTCCGATATCTTCCGGGAATCCAGCAGCATACTATTGATAAAGGCAGCCAGGCTGGGGGAGAAAAAAGAATTAAGCCCTCCGTCAAACTGTCCGTCCTGCATCCTCATATACTGTCCGCCGCCCTGGATTACCTGTACGACCTTACAGTCCTCATTCAGCAGCACCGATGGTCCCGCCATGGCAAACAGCAGCTTCTCGGAAATGCCTGTAGAACGCAGGCCGTTTTGCACACTGCGCTCCCTCTTGCTCCGTTCCGGCTGATGCGTTAAAAAGTTCCCGCTCATATTCAACGCAGGGTACATGGAAATATCTTTCTTTGCATAGTTCTTGTTTTTGGAATAAATCTTCCATTTCTTGTCCAGCAGATTGTAGGCCTCGTCCATATCACCCATGGATTCACTGCTGCCCAAAAACACATAACCGTCCTCTGCCAGAAGCTGATAAAATGCCGCCAGCGCCTTCTGCTGCATCTCCGGCTTCACATAAATGAACATATTCCGGCAGACAATCAGATCCAGCTTGGAAAAAGGAGCATCCCTGAAAATATTATGCTTTGCGAAAACTATCATTTTACGGATTTTTTCACCGACCAGATAACCGCCGCTGGTATGCTCGAAATACTGATCCAGCATTGCCTGATCCATGTTTTCCAGAAGGCTTTCCGAATATATTCCCTTCTGCGCCGTGGCTATTGCATTCTGATCCACGTCCGTGGCAAATATCTTGACGTCTGCGGAAATATGCAGGAATTCCATGCATTCGCAGAGCAGGATTGCCAGGGAATACGCCTCCTCGCCCGTGGAACAGGCGATGCTCCACACACGGATCGCTTTCTTTTTCTTTAAGATCGGGATAATTACATTCTCTCCCAAATGGCGGAACGCTTCCTCATCCCGGAAAAAAGAGGTCACTCCGATGAGCAGATCCCTGTATAGCTGTGCCCGCTCCTCCTCCGTGGAGAGAAGATAGTCCAGATACTCTCCCATCCCATGGAATTTATTGAGGGCAATACGCCGCTCGATCCTTCTGTAAATCGTATTCGTCTTATAAATGGTAAAATCAATATCCGAATACAGGCTGATGGCATTGAGTATACAGGAATAATCCTCAGCCAGTTCCATATGCTCCAGCTCATCCTGGTGCATGGACTGAATGTGGGGATTTTTCAGATATTCCCTCAGTGAAGAGCCGATTTTCGACACATTCAGGGTCAAATCCACCATACCTGTGGAAATGGCGCTCTGCGGCATGGATGCATACTGGGCCTCGCTCGGCTTCTGGACAATTACAAGCCCGCCGTTTTCTTTGACAGATCCAATCCCGATGGCTCCGTCTGAGCCGCTTCCTGACAGAATAATAGCCACGGCATGCACATCGCTTACCGAAGCCAGTGATTGAAACAGCAGATTAATGGGCAGGTAAAGCTGGTTCCGGTCATGGACCGATTCCAGATGGAACCGTCCTTCCTTTATGGTCAATGTTTTTCCCGGATGATTTAAGTAAATGTGATTCGGCTTGGGTTCTGCTCCCTCTTCAGCCAGCTGCACCGGCAGTTTGGAGGATTTCTGCAGTATCTTATCCATCAGGCTCACGGCATCCGGTGACAGATGCTGGACAACAATAAAAGACGCCCCTGTGTCCACCGGCATATTCTGAAATAACTCCTGTAAAGCCTCCACACCTCCTGCGGAAGCCCCCACTCCGACATAGCATCGCACTTTCTGCTGATCCGGCCGGAAATTCTCCGCCGGTTCAGCTCCCTTCTCTCCCATGATATGCTCCTTTCCCCCATCAAAAAACACCTGACAGGGCTTTTACTCCATCAAGTATTCTTCCATTGTATCATCTTTTTTGATATCTTGCACATAATTTTAACGATCTGACATATTTTCTGAAAGAATTCTGGTCTTTTTCAGTACAGATACGTCCGCTCTTCCCATTTACCACGCAGGCCGCCGCGCAGACCGCAAGAAAGTGATTCAGGAATGCCAGAATCCATCCCAAAAGGCGGAAACGGGCCGCATTTCTGCCGCCCGTTTCCACAGTATCCCGATGCAGCTTGAAACTGTCACCGTCTTTCTTTTATATGAAATGCCTTTGCGCCGGGATAAACCGCGCTGTTTCCCAGTTCTTCTTCGATTCGAAGCAGCTGGTTATACTTTGCCACGCGCTCCGATCTGCTGGGCGCGCCGGTCTTGATCTGGCAGGTATTCAGTGCAACCGCCAGGTCTGCAATGGTAGTATCCTCCGTTTCGCCGGAGCGGTGGGATACAATTGCAGTATAACCCGCGTTATGGGCCATTTTAACCGCTTCCAGAGTCTCGGAAACGCTTCCGATCTGATTGAGCTTGATCAGGATGGAATTGCCGCAGCCCAGGGAAATACCTTTGCCAAGACGCAGTGTATTGGTAACAAAAAGGTCGTCTCCTACCAGCTGTACCCTGTCCCCCAGCTCCTTTGTCATCATCTGCCAGCCTTCCCAGTCCTCCTCGTCCAGACCGTCTTCTATGGAATAGATGGGATACTTCTCGCAAAGCGCTTTCCAGTGAGCCACAAGCTGCCCGGAGGTAAATTTCTTCCCGCTCTTGGGGAGCAGGTATTCCCCTTTCTTTTCTCCCTTCCATTCGCTTGACGCCGCGTCCATGGCAAGGACAAAATCCTTTCCAGGCTCATAGCCGGCTTTCCGTACCGCCTCCAGTATTAACTGAATCGCTTCTTCATCACTGGACAGATTCGGCGCAAAGCCACCCTCATCGCCTACGGAAGTTGCAAGCCCGCGGGACTTCAAAAGCGCTGCCAGCGCATGAAACACCTCCGTGCACCAACGCAGGCCTTCCCGGAAGCTTTCCGCCCCCACAGGCATGATCATGAACTCCTGTACATCCACCGTATTCGCCGCATGCGCGCCGCCGTTTAAGATATTCATCATCGGAACAGGCAGCCGGTTGCCTGAAACGCCGCCCAGGAAACGATACAGCGGCAGCTCCAGGGCTGCGGCAGCCGCTCTCGCACAGGCGATGGATACCGCCAGGATCGCATTGGCGCCCAGATTGGATTTATCCTCGCTTCCATCTGCGTCAATCATAGCCTTATCCACGCCATAGGTATCGGAAGCGTCCATTCCCTTCAGCGTGTCGCGAATCACAGTATTGATATTATGTACCGCCCTGGTCACACCTTTTCCGCCGAAACGGCCCTTGTCGCCGTCCCTCAGCTCCAGCGCCTCAAACTCTCCGGTGGATGCGCCGCTGGGGGCCGCTGCGCGCCCCATAGCGCCGCAGGCCAGCGTTACCTCAGCCTCCACTGTGGGATTGCCCCTGGAATCAATAATTTCACGGCCGGTTACTTTTTCAATTTCCAGTTTTTTCATATTCAAATATTCTCCTTTCATAAGAATTTCAAAATCTTTTTGTCATTCACCACCATACAGGACTGCAAAAAGATAGGATTCAGATAATTCCTACCTTTTTAGTATGATTTATCTAAATCCTATTATATTCCTCTTTCCGTTATAACGCAACAGCCCCTGCGCACCATAAATGATAAATCTTTCCTGATAGCTATGGCAATTCACAGGCTTAAGCTGCCCCGATTCAGCTGATATAAAGAATCGGCGTATCCCCCAGAACCCTTCTGATTTCCCTCCGGAGAAACTCTTCCGCCTCAGCCCTGGCCTCAGGACGGTAACAATACCTCCCCCTGCCCCGCCCAGTCATCAGCTCCTGCTGATACAAATCCGGCGCCTTGGGAAAAGCATCCCCATTAATTGCCCGATGCACATAGCTGTATGTCATAAGAATTATCTCCAGGAACATTTCCTTTTTCATTTTAGGGGAAAGGCTCTGTGCGAGCTCCTCCAAAAGTCCAGTATACAGCCCCTTCCAGCCCTCCACCAGAATCACCGGCGCAATCAGCAGCCCGCAGGGATAACCGGCTTCACACATACGGTTTACCGCCCCGATCCGCTCCTTCAGGGAAGAGGTTCCCAGTTCAATCCGGCTGATAATTTCCTGCGGATTCACACTCATCCTGAAGATTATTTTTCCTCTATGCTCCAGCGCCAAAAGCGGGTCAACCATATGAAACTTGCTGGGAAAAGTCAGGAACCCCTCCCCCTCCCTGGCAAACCGGGGAATCGTATAAAGCAGATTTCCTGTTATCGTATTTTCCAGCACCAGATCACTGTTGCTGCCGATTTCATAAGTCCGCCCCGGCTCCTTTGCCGACCGCCTGATAATCCGGTCCAGCATGCTCTCCCGGTTTACAAACAGCCTCAGATACGCGCATTTATTATAATTACACACAAGATAACAATAAAGGCACATGGCAGTACACCCCGAAGACGTATAAGGCACCAGATAATCCGAAACCTTATGATTTTCCGTATATTTATGTGTCTTTCGGATTCCCACGATCAGATTTCTTTTCATACGCCCAAATTCCGAATTCGGCTTCTCCTGCATCTCCTTTATAGAATTATGGCTCTCAATCGGTATCCAGGGCACCCCCGCAAATTTCTCCTCCAACTGCCTCCCCAGCTCATAATTCAGACTCTCAGGTTCATAATAAACGGCATCAAATGATATCTCTTTCACTTTCCCCTGCTTCCCCCGGACACTCACGCCACATTGCATCCGGCATACTGATTCTGTAACTGTCCGGCACCTTAACAGTTTCTGCCGGGCAGCCGCTTCATTTTCACAGAATTAGTATGCGCCGTCTCCCCGAAATCATGTACTGACATAAATCATAAACTATTACCCTTCCTGATAAAAATATAAAATAACCCTGCAGAAAAAAACGGCGGCAGCATCCCTGTACATCCCGCCATTTTCAGACACGAAGAAAGGCCGCGGATGGATTCCGCGGCCTGCCGTAACTTTCTTTTCTGCGGCGATACGCCGCAACCTGATTATATCTATTCCAGAATCTTTCTGTTATACTTTTCTTTCTTCTTATAAACCTCCTGGCCGCCGTGCAGCTCCTGCTTAAACTCCCTGAACCGCTGCTCCTTCTGAAGGATACGCTGTGCGCCGATGGTATTGTACCGGTAGCTTTTGAATATATGTGAAAGGCTGATGCGGACATACTCCATTCCCTGAGCCATGGCAATATCCACCTTCATCAGAGAAAGCAACAGCATGTGATATGCCTTACTCCAAAAGCCTTTTCCCGCCTCCGTCTCCCTTACCAGCCAGGCAAAAAGCAACAAAAGAAAAACGCCGTCCAACAAAACAAAAATTGTTCCCATCATAATCCTCAACCTCTTTTCCATCATTGAAACGCTGTTTACGGGAACCATGTTTTTCCTTATGTCTATATGCTAATCATAGCCTTTTTGCAGGGAAGAGTCAAGGATTCCGGTACATTTTGGCTGTGAAAAAACAGCCGCTTTTCTTATTCTTCCGAATCCGTCAGCAGACTTTTATAACGCCTTTAACGATATCCGCTTTGTTATGAACGCAGGAATCCAGCGCATTTTTTATATCATCCAGTTCAAAATAATCGGTAACGATATCTTTGATACGGATTTTTCCTCCTGCCACAGCCTCAATGGCCATAGGGTAAATATTCCGGTAGCGGAATACGGTCTTAAAGGTCAGTTCCTTATCCAGCGCCATGCCGATGGGCAGGGTCATCTCACCTGTTGCGCTGTAGCCAACAAATACGATAACAGCGCCTTTTTTAGCCGCACGGATCAGCTGGGACGCGGTAATCTGGCTGCCCGCCGTCTCGATTCCCAGGTCTGCGCCTTTTCCTCCGGTCAGTTCCCTGATCCGTTCCACCGCATCCTCTTCTTTTCCGTTAATCACATAGTCCGCGCCCAGCTCCAGCGCCTTATCCAGACGCTTCTGCATCACATCCACCACAATGATTTTGGAAACGCCCATGGCGCGCAGTGAAAGCAGCGTACACAGTCCGATACAGCCCGCTCCGGTCACAACCGCAGTCTGGCCCAGATGTGCGCCTCCCTGGTTCGCCGCATGCATACCTACTGCAAGAGGCTCAATCAAAGCGCCCTCCATGGTGCTCACATTCTCCGGCAGCTTAAAGCAAAGCCCTGCTTCATGCGCCACATATTCCTGAAATACACCGTCCACAGGCGGTGTGGCAAAGAAAATCACATCCTCGCACAGATTATATTTTCCTTCCTTACAATGCTCACAATGACCACAGGTCTTTCCCGGCTCCAGAGCCACCCTGTCGCCCACCTTTAAGTCCGTGACGCCCGCGCCTGTCTCCACTACGGTGCCGCCCGCTTCATGTCCCAGTACAAAAGGCGGTTCCACGACAAAATCCCCGATCCTTCCTGATTCATAATAATGCAGATCAGAACCGCAAATACCCACGTACTCCACTTTTACCAGCACCTCATTATCCGCCGGCACGGGAATGGGACGTTCCTGAATCTCTACCTGGGAAATCCCTGTCATAACCGCCGTTTTCATAGTTCCTTCCATTGCTAACCCTCCTGTATGCAACCATTTGGAGGAGAAAATCCTCCAATTTTACTACAATTATATCATAGCCGGGTTTCAGAAAAGACGCCAGTCAAATATGGGGATTTATTTGTCAAAAATGTGCAAAACCGTCCGTTGCAATAGCTGCTGAAAAACTGCAGGCGGCAATAATGGCGGCGCCGCAAACCGAGGGGATAACCGTCAATCGCGATGGTATAGGTCTCTTGTGTAGACCTTGTCCCATATTCCGGCCAGTTCGTCGGAATAGCGGTTCGCCACAATGCAGTCACTTTCTTCTGTAAACTCTTTAAAATCCTCCAGGACCCGGGAACCGAAAAATTCTTTCGCCTTCAGCGCCGGCTCATAGATAATGACGGTTGCGCCTTTGGCCTTCAAACGTTTCATAACGCCCTGAATGGAGCTTTGGCGGAAGTTATCAGAATCGGTTTTCATGGTGAGGCGGTAGATACCTATGGTTACATTTTTACCGCCCGCCGTCTGTATTTCCCGGTTTCCGTCCTCGTAGAATCCGGCTTTTTCCAGAATACGCTCCGCGATGAAATCCTTGCGGGTGCGGTTGGATTCCACGATAGCTTCTATGATATTTTCCGGCACGTCCCTGTAATTGGCCAGGAGCTGCTTGGTATCCTTGGGAAGGCAGTAGCCGCCGTAGCCGAAGGAAGGGTTGTTGTAGTGGGTGCCAATCCTGGGGTCCAGGCCCACGCCCTCTATGATCTGTTTTGTATTCAATCCTCTGACTTCCGCATAGGTATCCAGCTCATTAAAAAAGCACACTCTCAGCGCTAAATGCGTATTGGCAAAAAGCTTTACTGCTTCTGCTTCCGTCGGGTTGATAATCAATGTCGGTATATCTTTTTTGACAGCCCCTTCCTGAAGCAAATTTACATACAGACCGGCTTTCCTGTTTATCTCCTCATCTTCCTCCGGGACTCCTGCAATTATTCGGGACGGATATAAGTTATCATACAATGCATGACCTTCCCTGAGAAATTCCGGACAGAAAATGATATTCGTGGTATTATATTTTTTTCTTATCCCCTCCGTATAACCCACAGGCACTGTTGACTTAATAATAATGACTGCATGTTTGTTAACCGCCGATACTTCTTCAATGACTTTTTCCACGGAAGAAGTATCAAAATAATTCCGGACAGGATCATAATTCGTGGGAGTCGCAATCACAACAAAGTCGGACTCCTTATATGCCAAAACGGCATCTGCTGTAGCTGTCAGATATAACCTGCGCTGTTTTAAATATTCCTTAATTTCCTTATCCTCTATCAAGGATTCTCCCCTGTTTAAGGCTTCTATTTTTTCCTTATCAATATCTACGGCATAAACTTTATTATGTTGTGCAAGCAAAATCGCATTGCTGAGCCCCACATACCCAATACCAACAATTGTAAAAGTCGGTCGGGTTAAAACTTCCTGATTTTTCTCCATGGTTTCTCCCTGCCGCCCAATCATCGGACGCGCTTAAACTTTCTATAAACTTTTCCCTCTATCATGAAACGGCTCTGTCTCCAATGATATCCTGCCTGCAGTGCACTGCAAAGGTTAAAAATATTATATATGCAGGCGCACTCATAACCTGAATCCGGAAGAAAAAGCATTGACCTACAAATAATAGCCCCAACAGCATCAGGGCTCTGGCTGATTTATTCACTTTACGGCATTTTTGATATAAAAAACAGAAAAAAACACCCGCAAGGCATAAAGCCCCTGTTATTCCCACAAGTCCATATTGTTCAGCCATAGCATAAAAAAAGCTTTCATGACTGCAGATTGAATCCCGAAAAGCTGTACCTGAATATCGGGCAAATCCCTTTTCCTCTGCTTTTACCAATATTCCTGTATTTATGGAAAACAGCATACAATTTATTACCGAAAAGGAAATAAACAAAAGCAGACAGATATATTTCTTTTTTGCCTTCTTCAAAATAATCAAATCAGGATTTTTTTCTTTCGGTATTTTTCTCCAATATCTGTTGATTGGAATTATAACAGCAGCCAGCAGGATATAAAGATATATACTGTACTGAACGCTGAAATCGACAGGACTTTTTGCCTTCGTAATATATTGCAGCACCGGAATATTCCCTGAAATAAAAACATACATAAAGCATAATAACAGATTCCTTTGAATCAATCTGACCGTTGCAGGGAAAACTATGGGAATGGACAGCAGAAAACAGCCCGTAATTCCGATACTGATAATATCACCCGTTAAAAATAAAGCGATAAAACTTATCCACGCCACTAAAAAATAAAATCTTTTCAGACAGCGTTTCCCCGTGATGCAATAAAAAACCGAACTCATACAGGATGTTAACAATATATAAGAAGATACTCCTTCCGGCTGGCTGAAAGCCGTTTCTGCCAGCGGAATCAGTTCCGTTCCCGTCAGCCGGTATAACAGGGAACTCAGGCAGACAAAAAAAGCGGTAAAAAGAAATACATTTACATAATATTCGTAACCGCGCCTGACCTCTTTCAGCAAAAAATAGGCTGCTGCCAAACTGATATAAAATATATCGTTTTCTGAAATTTCACCCGTAATGATTATACCATATATGATTCTGCACACGAATACAATAAAAATCAGAAGAAGCCATATATCCGGTATACTAAAACGGATGGAATACTCTGCCTGTTTCTTAGCTGTCAAAATAAGATAAATAGCAGCGGTAACAACTGTCAGCGCCGTAAAGAGAAATACCTGCCCTGAAATAAATCCAAATAATTTTTCCTTTACAACAAACAAGGGATATAAAAACATTATAATCCGAATATAATAATCGATAATTATTTTACCGTCATCCATAATGTGAGGGGAAAAAAATTTTTTCAACCCGTTTCGGATTCCAAGCTTCCATCCGTTCAAATGATACCACCTCATCCGGAGCTAAAGCGCAATGCTTAAAAGTTCCTCTATAATCTGATCCATGCTGTAATATCTGTATCTGCCTAAACGTCCTATAAATATCACATTTTCTTGTTTTATCCCCTCATATTTCCTGTATAACTTTAAATTATCCTTTATCGGTATCGGATAGGATGGTTCTCCACAATCACTTGAATATTCTTTTGCAATTACCGTATGTTCTGTTTTGCCCTTACCAAAATGCTTAAATTCAGTAATCCTTGTATATCCGAAATTATTGGGATAGTTCACCACTGCGACAGGCTGATATTCTTCCATGCCAAGCTCTTCAAATTTAAATGATACACATCTGTATGGCAGTCTGCCGAACCTGTAATCATAAAATTCATCGATGGAACCAGAATAAAAAATTTTGCTGCATTCGATTTCATTTTGTATTTCTTTATAATCCGTGTTCAGCAGTACCCTAATATTCTTATGATCCAACATCCTCTGCATCATGGCTGTGTATCCTTCCGCAGGTATCGCCTGATATTTTGCCGTAAAATAACGATCGTCCCTGTTTGCACGAATCGGTATCCTTGCTATAATATCTGCAGGTAAATTTTCCGGGGCTTCTCCCCACTGCTTTTTTGTATAATTTTCAAAAAAAGCTTTATAAAAAACGGGACCGATTTGACTTTCTACCGCGTCTTTTACATTATTTATTTCTTTTGGAAACGTCTTTACCTTTTCAAAGTATTCCGCAACGTTTTCACTGGTATAATTTGTTCCCAGATATCCGTTTACCGTGTCCAGGTTTATAGGCATGGGATATAACTTCCCCTCCACATTTGCCAGAACCTTGTGCTGATAATCATACCAGTCCGTAAACCTTGACAGAAAATTATATACCTGTTCTGAATCTGTCCTGAAAATATGTGGGCCATACCGATGCACCAAAATTCCATTAGGATCCCGGTAATCAAAGCAATAGCCTCCGATATGTTTTCTTCGCTCTACAAGCAGGACTTTCAAATTTTTTTCTTCTGCCATCCTCCTGGCCAGCGTTATTCCTGCAATTCCTGCCCCGATAATCAAAATATCCGTTTTCATTTTATTTTTTCCCTTTATTATTTATTTGAAATATTTTGTTTTAGTTCTTTTAAAAGTTCCATGACCATTTCTTCACGGCTGAACAGCAAAACTGCTGCATAAACAAGGAAAAACACCGCTGCAGAAACAATGATTTCTTTCATGTCCCCACGGATTCCCCCAGCGCAAAAACCTGATAGGATAACCGCCGTCCCGCTGGCCGCCAGAGGCCTGACGCAATACCGGATAACTTTAATCTCAGCCAGCATTTGCCTGATAAATATACATTGAACAGACAGTACCACTATTTCCGTGATCATCGTTGCAAAAGCCGCTCCGGAACTCCCCAGTTTTTGAATCAACAGCAAATTTAAGATAATATCTGTAACAGCGCCTAAAAGTATAGAAATAAGGAGTTTATCCTCCTTTCCCAAAGGTATTAAAGTCTGGGTTCCGGTTACATTGGATAAACCCGCAAAGAAAACTGTCGGCAGCAACAATTGTGTCGGTAATATCGCAGCTTCATATGCCCTGCCTGCAATGATAAAAACAGTTGGCCGCGCATATACAATGAAATATATGGATAAGGGAATTGATATAAGAAACATAAATTCAAAGGATCTTTTAATATTTTTCCTGAATTCCTCCAAAATTCCATTTTGGGCCAAATAGGACAATCTTGGTAAAAGTACGGTACCCAGGGATACCGCTACCGTGGCAAGAGCTGTTCTTATTTTCAGCGCAGCGCTATAATAGCCTACCTCTTTGTTCCCCGAAATAAAACCGAGCATTACCATATCCAGATTAGAATAGATGCTTACAGCCGCCGTGGTTGCAAAAAAAATAAGAATTGGTTTGATATGCTTTTTTATCTCGTATTTTCCGATATATTTCCTGTTAATAAATTTCCGTGCGTTAAACCAATTAAAAAAGCAGGAACCAATATTTGAAAAGACTAAAATTGCAGCATATTTCAAATAATCTTCCGGGGAATGCAGCAATGTAAAAATACAGACGACTGAAATTGCTTTAATACAAAGCGAACGTATTGTAATATACTTATATTCCTCCAATGCTGAATACAGCCAGTTTAATCCAAAGGGATTCAGTAACAGATTGCATCCGAATATGGCCATCAGCATCTTTTCCTGACGCAGCCGCGGGATGGTAAACAGGCAAAGCAGAAAAACAAGATACATCAGCCCTGTCATGGCCATATTAATAATGAATAGCTCCTGTGCAGTCCGGGACAGAGCTTCCCTGTCATCCCTGACTTTCGCACAGGCCCTGATCCCGTATGTGGGAATGCCCAGTGCAGAAAACATAATAAAATAGGTGGTAATGGAATTTGCAAAATCCACCCTTCCATTCGCTTCCACCAATAAAACCCGTGAAATATACGGAAACGTGACTAATGGCACAAGTATCGTGGCTGCCGTCAATACAGTATTAAATATAAAATTCTTTTTAACGGATTTTCTGTTCTGCATCCTATTGCTTCTCTTCTGTTAACAGAAATAATTTATCTATATCTTCGTTAAATCTTTGCTTTTCCTGTAATATAAATTCTCTGTATTTATCGTATTTTTTTATTTCTTCACTGTAATGCTCTAAAATATAATGTATTTTCTGTAAAACACAGTCTATATTCCGGTTTGTCCTCTCAAACTTGTATTCCGACATTATGGGGACATCATCAAAGAAATCCGCACTTCCCAAGGTACTTGTCAGGATACAGCAGCCCAGCAATGCGGCCTCTCTGGGCATTCTGTCCTTTCCCGGATGAGAACCAAAATCAACGTACAGCTTGGCTTCGGCCATAGCTTCCATTACCTGCGTACGCGTCATATTTTCGATTGCCACAAAATGAATAGAAGAATCTCTTTTTATCAGCTTCTGAATGTATCTTGTATTTCTTTTCGGATTATACAGGACGATATTCTTTCTCCCCGTATCTGTGAATCCGGCCGTTCTTTGAACATAGGAATCTATAAAAGTATCTGCAATATAATCTGACAAATAGGCTACATTATGTAACTTCTTCCTTTCCAGGAAACCTACCGCATACCAGCACTGCGCCCAATTTGCTGTTTTATCTCTCCTGATATCCCTAAAAGTAACAATTTTTCTTAAGTGCAGCCATTTAAAGATATAATGTCCGGCTACTCTTAAATATTTATGGGAATGGAGTTCTGTCGGCAAAAGATAATGATTAACTCCCAGCCACCATATACATTTCCTGATTCTATGGTAATTACGTAAGGAATTAATCAATGATTCAGGCAATATCAGCAAATTTTCACTCTGATCTTCTATCTGCCGGGTGTATTTTGTTTCATAAATGCGAAATCTCTCCGGGACGGGGTTTTCACATACTTCCTGGCTGCAATCATAAAACATGAATACCCTGCAGCCCTTCTGTTTAAGGCTGAAGCATAACTGATGCAGCAATTCCGCGCCTCCGGACTCAAGCATTGGAGGACATCCTATATATATGCAGCTTTCATGTGTTAACTGAAACATTTTTTCTCCTATCTCATGAATTGGCGTCCGTGAATACGTATCCTTTTTTCTTCAGCAGGTTCACTTTGTCCTGATCATTTAAATATAAAAATTCATTTTTATCCAGCTGAACAAAACTGAATTGGCCGCCCTTTAACTGTTCTGCTTCCAGTCTGGCGTCAGACAGCAATATAATATTTTTACAGTCCGGATCCAGTAAAGACATATCAGTAATCACTTCATATTCCGGCAGCATAAACTGTACGATATATTCCGGCCCGTACGTTTCATTACAATAAAATACTTTGCTTACCCGTTCCAATACAGCGGTTTCCTCAATGCTTAATTTGTAGAATGCATTGACTGACTGATAGTAATTTTCACTGGAAGCATAAGGCGAATCAAAGTGAACTACTCCATAGGAATACTGCCATAGCAGAGCTGATGTCACTATTATTAATACCATTCTCTGTTTTTTCATCATTGAAAGCACAATTATCAGCACATAAATATTTGTACAGATCAATGTGGAACATACAAAATAAGCGATATCCTGTAATGTTTCCGGCCACATATCCATATTCCCCGAAAATGGGGCAAAATAATAAAACCAATCCAGGCTGTGTTTGATATGCATGCTTGTCTCTTCCAGAAAGCTGTTAAGTATATAAACCATAATCAGCATAATTCCGGCAATTATTACAGCGGTCTTTTCGATTAATTTTCCTTTATCAGTCCCTGCCGCTTTGCGGATCCGAATGATAAAGAAGAGAAATAACGGTCCAAAATAATTGCCGTAATATCTCAAATAGAAATGCCCCCTGGAGAGATTCGTTTCTTCCAAATGAACTCCCATGGCATTAGGAAGCCATATAACACACACTCCAGCCAAAGAAAGTAATATGCCTGCAACACAGAACAGCATTGGAAAATATTCGTCCTTCCCGACACATTTCAGGTTTCCTTTATACAGACATTTTATATTTCTTATTGTATCTGAAAAAACTACTCCTGCACAAAACAGCAGGATTCCAAAACCAAACACAAAAATTACCCATATATTGCAAAGCAGCAGATCTATTATTGACTGAAGGCCGACTTTTGAGAATGCAGAACGGATATTCACGGCTGCACTGGACATTACCTCACCGGGGGTATTTATAACAACTGTGCCCGAATTATACGTAAACAAAATCTTCTTCAGAAACTGAATTACTATATTTACAGCGGTAAAACCACAAAGGTAAACAGGTAAAAAGACCTTCAGATTAACAAGAATTTTTTTAGTAAATATCCAATAAACAACAATTACTATAAATATTGCCGCCGAATAAATAAGGGCTCTCGTATGGGATAAACAGGAAATTACCAAAACTGCTGAAAGCAACGCCGAATAGATATGACTCCTGCTTTTTTTCTCATTTTGGAGCGCAATAACCAGATAGACAATCATCCAGCACAGCATTATCAGCATAGGCTCATTATCAATGTTGGATGCCCTGGTGGGTGTGAAAAAGGAACAGGCAATCCCCAATAAATATATTTCCACCTGATTTTCAGTAAATCTATAGTACTTTTGTACTATACGGCAGGATATATAGGCGGGTACGGCATGCAGAAAAGCTCCCACCCCCAGTAAAAACTGATATAAAACCAAAGGGTTTTTTATAAAAATGAAAAAGGGATAAAGCAGTGGAAAGGTACCGCTGCCATAGTATTTAGATGGATGCGTCAACACATAATCCCAATGATAGCCTGCTGCCTTCGCTGCTAACGCAACTGCTCCCATCTCATCCGGAAGACTCCTCATACATGGCACCAGTGTATTCAATCCTGCCTGTATTACAAAAACCGTTATAAAAGAAGCAGCAGCAATTCCTTTAGTTTTCCATTCTTTCGTGCTTTTTTTCACCTTTATATTATCCACTTTATCTTTTCGTCCTGATAACTAAGAATTATCATTTTATCTGCAGGTTAAAATTATACAGCCATGCCTTATAATCATATTTTTTTAATATCTGCGAAGTAACCGGTTCCGCTTTCTTATTCAAAAATTCCCTGATGTCCTTCTGTGATATTTTATTTTCCTGCAAAACATATATAACTGAAGGATCATAAAAATCATAAGAAGACAGTTCCCAGTTATTTGTTATTATTTTTTTACCGTTAAAAAGGGCTTCCAGGCACCTTACGGTGAGTCCTGTCTGGCCTTTTTGTGCAATCTCAATAATACATCGGGAGTTAGAAACGTTCTTCAGATTTTCTTCATATGAAACCGGCGCAGAATAGAAATTTTTCCCTTTTTTGCTTGTGTCATCTTTTATGATGATATAACAGACCTTTTTCCCGATAGCTTCCAATAACTCCTTAATCTGCAGCAAAAGCGCACTTCTCCCTTTGTCTCTGCCTACAAAATAAGCATCGTATTCCATTTTCGAATTCCATGTTTTAATGCTGTCCCAAAAAGTAAACTGGACATTATAGTTAAGACCATACTGCTTGCAGTCTGCTATATTAAAGCTCCATTCTTCACAGTATTTTCTGTACCGCCCGGGAACTCTGACACTCTGTGCAAGGGGATTCCAATACCACACGATTATCCGGCAGCCCGGATTTTTTTTATGAATGTACTTTATAATATTCCAATTATAATTTCTGTCGAATAAAATAACGTTGTCAAACGTATGGATTTGCCTTTTCCAGGGGCCATACCAAAACGAACTTCCCGGCAGCTTTAATTTCTGCATGTGCAGTACTGACAAATATCTGAAAAATTCATTCAGCGGTCTGTAATAAGGTAACGCCGCCGCATCCTTCCCATTCATTTTTTTCAGATAATATTTTTCAAAGGAATCCCTGTCACTTTTTAATATTAATGTACGCACCCAAACTCCCTATACCGGCTTTGAAAGCCTTATTATCCCTTTTCTGAAAAGCCATTGGTAAAGCCTGCCGATTAAACATACGCCTTCAATGCTTATCAGAGATAAACCGGCAATCATCCGGGTCAGCTTTTTATTCTCTTTATCTTTAAAAACATCTCTGTTATACTTTTTCAGCACCTTTTTGGCTGTTATTCTGTCCTGCCTGAATTTCCTGCCTCCGGGTATGCTTTTATAAAGGTTCAGCGTAGTTATAAAACACTTTGATTTAGCCGCATTGACAGAACCCGGATAATACTTTTGCGCAAACGCTATTATCCGTTCAGTTGAACTGACCTGGATCATTTTCCGGTGATTAAATTCAGAATTAACAATACTGTTATTTCTCTGCAGATAATAATAATCCCTTACCGGGTTGAATACTATTTTTCCCGCCTGATGAAACAGCAGGTACACTGTGCTCAAATCCTCGAAAAGTTCCCCTTTCGGGAATCGGATATTTTTAAAGATTTCCATTTTAAATAATTTCGCCCCGGCATATACGGGAATATTTTTTCGGTACAGCATATCCTTCAAAGCTTCTTCCGGGGAAAAGCAGCAGGTATCAGCTTCCTCAAAGGAATCCTCTTTCCCGGCTTCCTCTTTTTCATAGATTTTAATCGCTCTTGTTATTGCTATGTCGGCCTGGGATTCTATGAGCAATTTGTAAAGGTGCCATATATAATTCCCGGATACATAATCATCAGAATCAATAAAAGTAATGTATCTGCCTTTGGCAGCATCTATTCCCCGGTTCCGGGCATCGGACAGCCCTCCGTTTTTTTTATGGATAACCCGTACCCTCTTGTCCATTTTGGCCAACCTGTCGCAAAGTTCCCCTGATTTATCCGTGGAACCATCATCTACCAGTATGATATCCAGTTCCCGATAGGTCTGTCCAAACAGGCTGTTTAGACATTTCTCTATATATTTTTCAACATTATATACGGGTACGATAATACTCACCAAATCATTGTTCATCATTCACCAGCCTTATCCGAAGCTAAACCTGATTTATATTTCTGCCCTTTTTCTGAAGGCATTTCTGTCATAGGTTCCGAATACAAAGGAAAAAAACGCCCTGATTATCACACCGATTTTTTTCACTTTGTATTTGCCCTGAAATAAAACGCAGAAAAAATCGTAAAATAATTTTCCCATACATAAGAAACGATAACCGATGGTTTCGTATTCCCAAAAGCCTATCAGATTATTTCTATAATAGTAAAAGTATAAGGGGATTCTTTCCCTGTTTGTTTCCTTTACCAGCGACAGCGCTTCCGAACTAAATCTTTTATGGATGGCCACACTCTTGCCTGCCATGTATGCCGGACCATAATCCCTTATCAGCCTTTGCGTATATTCCGAGTCATCTCCCCATATGAAAAACGGTTTCCAGGGCAATCCGCATCTCTTAATTGCCTCAATGTTTATCAAAAGAGAAACAAAGGTAGCTTTTGCAATCTGCACGATTCCTTTATCCAGATATTCGTACCAGTCAATATAGGCATTAAACTGTTCCCTCTTAATTTTAGGAACATTCATTGCTTCATTATGGATTCCCCTTACGCTGCTCGCTAAAAAACTGACATCCCCTTTGATTGCAGCATCCGCATTTAACAGTTCCTGAAGACAATCGCCAGCAGGAATCGTATCGTCATCCATGATCCAGACCCAATCAGGCTGATATTCCCTTGCCTTTTTTATGCCTTCGGAAAAACCGCCTGCCCCGCCAATATTCTGTTCCAGCTTATGGTAATCAATTACCGGCAAATCCAGAAATTTTTTCTCTTTTAAAAAAGCTTCCGTACCGTCCGTGCTGTTATTATCAATAATAATTAACTTATCTACCGGATAGGACTGCTTCAAAACAGCATTTACGCATTCTTCCAATAACTTTTTCCTGTTGTATGTCACCACAACTGCATGAACTCTCGGCTTTTTTATACTCATCTTTCACCATTTCCCGCTTTTGCATTTTTCCCTTTTTTCCAGGCAGATACAATACCTGTAATAAACATCGCCAGGATTAGAACGCTAATCAACAGACTCCAAATCTTTGATCTGGCTATTGCTTTTCTTTGTATCTCCAGGGATTCTATAAATGCGATGTCCTCTTCTTCCGCCTTCTTCATTTCCTTGTCCAAAGCCTCTGCATCAAGCGCTGGAGAAGTCAACGCCCCTGCCGGAACGAATACCTTCTCTCCCTGATAATAGACTTCATACCATCCGTCCTCTTTCGGCCCGGTAACCAGTACATGCGTCCCCGGAGGCAATTCTGCCATCACTTCCGCATTGTCTGAAGGCTGCTTTCTTCCCTGGGTTTCCGCTGCTGTCATCATCAGCGTCCCCTGAATATTTTTATTTTCTTCTGCCGTCGGGGCTTCATCTGCCAGAACAGGAAGTATCAGAAAACACCCGAATAAAACGGAGCACAGAAACTGCAGTACCACTTTTTTTACTTTCATCTGTCAGCTGTCTCCTTTACCTTACTGCCGCTTCTTCATTTCTGTCTGCGGAGAAATACAAAATTTCTTTCCCGCTTTCTTTTCTCCTGCCATCTTTTGACGGTTCCTCTTTATCGTATTCCATCCGTTTCACATGATATTGCACATCCTGCAGTATCTTCCGGTTTGCCGCGATCACATCTGCCATCAATCCAATCATAAAGGTGAGAAAACCGATGATTATCAGTGTACATGCCAGAATCAGGGACTGTATATGCCCCCCGCCAGTTCCATTGGCAAGAAAATACAGGAACCTTACCCCAATCCCCAACCCGATCACAACACTGGGAATCGCCAGCAAAGTAAAACACATCAGCGGTTTGTACATCATATAAGCACGCAGTATGGTCAGCACCGACTTTTTCACATAACCCCATATGCTTTTAAACAGCCTGGAAGGCCTCAGCTCCGCATTGGTACGGATGGGTACGCTGGAAATTGCGATTTTTTCCCGCCCGGCCTGAACAATGGTCTCCAGGGTGTAGGTATAGTCATTCACCACATTCATCCGCATGGCGGCTTCTCTGGAAAAAGCCCTGAAACCGCTGGGGGCATCCGGTATTTCCGTGTTGGAGGCCTTACGCACCACCCAGCTGCCAAAGTGCTGTAATTTTTTCTTCACATAAGAAAAATGTTCCGTATCGTCGATAGGGCGCTCCCCAATCACCATATCCGCTTCTCCGTCCAAAATGGGCCGGATCAGATGCTCGATATCACTGCCGCAGTACTGGTTGTCCGCATCCGTATTTACGATAATGTCCGCCCCGCATTTCAGGCAACCGTCCAGACCCGCCACAAAGCCCTTGGCCAGCCCCTTGTTCTGCTTAAAGTTTACTACATGATGCACGCCCCAGTTCCGGGCCACCTCCACCGTATCATCATGGCTTCCGTCATTGATAATCAGATATTCAATCTCATCAATGCCTTCCAGTTGCCTGGGAAGATCGTTTAATGCCACCTCCAGCGTCTCCGCTTCGTTATAGCATGGGATTTGAATCATCAGTTTCATAACAGCCTCCCTTTCCTCCGTTCGTGCAGCAGCTGCCAGGTTTTAAACGCCGCTCTTACTGTGAATTGTAATACAGACATAAATGGCCGGCTTCCCAGCTCTTTTCAAACCGTGCCTCAAATATTTCTTTATATTGGCTTTCGGACTCCAGAAGCACTTTGTCCGTTTCCTCCAGATGCTCCCACTTGCTTTCAAGCTCCTGACTGTCCCATATGTCCACTTTTTTATCTCTCAACCTGAACTGGACCTGTTGAATATAAGGCGTACCGCCTTCATATATGAAAATAATACGCTCCGTCCGTGATGCCGTAAGTTCCTTTATTTTATCCGCCATACGCACATCCCCATAGCCGTAGGAATTGCCGATATAGATATAATGTTCTCCGGCCTGCAGGCTCAGGGCCGTTTCCAGAATAATCAGCAGCGTTAAAATCCAGCTCATCTGCCTATTTTTCCGGCACAACGCCGCAACCAGGGCGGCCGCGCCCGCCAGAACAGTGCCGAAAAGCCATGCCTTCCATAAAAAATCCGCCGGCTGGCAGGCGCCTTCTTTCAGCATATAGCTCATGCCAAGCATGGTATAACCATGTATATTGGTCATGCCGGTTTTGCTGCCTTTCACCACACAGACGGCAACCAGCGTAAGCAGCGCCGTCCCGCCTGCCGTCAGCGCAGTTTTCATCCATATTTTTCCACTTTCCAGAAGTTGTGCGAGTCCCAGCGCAATCAGCACAGGAACCATCAGTTCGCTGTACCTGCCCTGAAGAAACAAATCCAGCCGTTCATTGCCGCTTTCTGCGCTGCCGACAGTATAAATAACAGTGACAAAAAATTGGGCCAAAGAAGCCAGGGTAAGGAATATCCAGAAATAGGAACGGCTGTCTGCCTTCCTGTTTTTAATGCTTTTTATGGAGCCTGCCGCTTTTTTTACCGCGTAAAAAATACCTCCGTATCCCAGCCCATAAGTGGCCAGCCCCAGATAGAGCGCCTTTCCCGCACAGCCTGCTAGAAAAATTTTCCAGCCTTGTATGCTAAACAGATAACGCAGCTTGTCCCACTGACCGGAATAATCATTATAGCTGAGTACCTCACTGGAAGCTGTATGGTAAAGCAGTCCAATCAGCACATTTTTCATGCGAAGGCCCAAAAGGAACAGACACACAAGCACCCCCAATACCAGCAATATTTTTCTCCGGCGGCCGATGTTTTTGCTGCCGAAAGCCCATATAAACAGAGTGATTCCTCCCGCTGCAATGAGTCCAATGCTTCTCATATGCACAAAATATATGTATACCAGCGCCAGCACCAGAAAAACTGCCGTCAGCGCCCGGGGATTTTCCAGGAAACGTATCAACAGCCAGCAAATCAGTATATATAAAAACAGAAGTAACGCTTCTGTCATCGTCATCTGCATATAAAAGATCCAGGGCGGATACAGCACGGCAATCCCACTGATAAGCACAGCCCTCTCTTTATCAATTCCGGAAAAAAGCATACGCATAAGGCTGTACAGGAGGCACAATCCCACGCACATCAGAATCATGTTCAGAACCACCGCCGTCCGGTAGGCAGTGATTGAGTCCTTTACAAAATACAAAACAGGTGTCAAAATCAGACTGTAACCAAAGGAATAATACGATCCCAATGAGACGGATTCCGACCAGTCCCAGCCCAGCATTTCCGCTGCCGGGGCCCAATAGCCGAATTCATCCGGGAACAGTGAAAAGCCGAACAATCTCTGCAGGCCATACTGGCACAGGCAGAAACACAGCAGTATGATAAACAGCAGATAAACCGCCGATTTGCTTATCTTCCAATTAGACAGCATATCTATCCTTTACGAGAATACTGGGAAATAACCGGCAGCCGCCTGCCAATCATCTCCCAGACCTCTTCTTTATGGTATTTTTGCAGCATTGACAAACAGCCTGCTTAAGCTGCGGGATACATAATCATTGCATACGCGCCAAGTCCGCCCGTTGTATTGAAGGTTATGGTATTCGGATCGGTATCCAGATCAGGAAGTACCTCAACCATACCGCCGGGACGTACGCACAGCATTGCATAGGCATAGCCGGCCTTTACCGCTGTTTTTGGAATACCGAATACCATGGTAATCGGCGCTCCGCCCTGTGCCAGCAGAGAGAATTTTCCGCCTGCCAGCTTGCCAAGTTCCATATTTACGGTAGCTACCACAGTACCGCCGACAGCACCTGCCGCTGCATTAATGCTTGCCAGTGCGGCCGGGCTCTTCTTTTCAGAAATGTCGTAGATTCTTACATAAGGCTGTTCGCCTGCTGCCAGACCGTATGCTGCGGCTATAGCAGCCTTGTCCGTCATTACTACTGTTCCGGGAATTGTCTTGGACATATAAGCTCCCTTGATTGTTGTAACCAGGACTTTTCCGCCCACCTTTACACTGCTTGTGGCAGGAATCACTACAGCCTCCGCTGCGGAAACGGAAGTATTCGATTCTGTGGACGCATTGCTGTTTGTGGTTGTGGTAACCTTCCCTGTGGCATCATTTCCGCTGGTACCGGGCGCTGCGCTCACTCCCATCACCGGAGCCATAACAAGACTCAGTGCAAGCATTGCAGCAAGCGCCTTTTTTAATGACTTACTTTTCATTTTCTTCTCCTCCTTGTGCGTCATTAATTTATATATTCAATCATGTTTTACACATAATATGAATACCTCCCTCATACACGATCCCTTTTGGCCGATACGCTTTTGTTTTTCTTCTGCAGTATCCGAATTGTGTATAAATACGGTGTTTTCGTAAAATACTATCTTTTGCGAAATCCTGCGGCAGGCTTGTCTGTACTACATATATATAGTGTCGTTTGACCAAATTTTTGACGGTCTTTAAAACAGCCTCCTCAGGAGGCCATTCTGTATCCCGCCATCAGCTGTTTCTTCCTTTCCATATCGGAATGTACATATATTTTCATGGTTGTGGCAACGTTGGCATGTCCCAGAAGCTCACTCAGTGTTTTCATATCGAAACCACTGGCAATGCAGTTTGTGGCGAATATATGTCTGAGTACGTGAAAATTAAAGCAGGGAATCTGCAATTCCTTCAAAATCCTCTGAAAACGGTACTGCAGTGTGCGTGGTTCCAGGTATTCCTTCTTTTTCCCCTGGAGTAAAAAACCCTTCCTGTCTCCTTCCATTCCCTTAAGAAAGGAAAGAAGATAGCCCGGAAGCGGGATTACCCTGTTGGAGGTTCTGGATTTCGGCTCCGAAATGATGACCTTTGTTCCGGTCCTGCCTTTCTGGAATGTGCGGATCCTTTGCATTGTTTTCGTCACCCGGAGGGTGCCCTGTTCCAGGTTAATATCTCCCCACTGAAGCGCGCAGAGCTCCCCGATACGAAGCCCGCAGCAGCCGGACAGCAAAATCCCCAGGCTGGTGGCATCCTGTTTTCCGGCCTGGTCAATCAGGCGTTTTTCCAGCCGTCTTAAATCCATGGTTTGCGGCGTGACAGTCACCCGTGGCACGCCGCCGGCAGACGGACAGGGATACGCCGGAATTCCGCAGTGGTATTTTCTATCCAGGAAACGGAAAATCTGGCTGAATATGATATGAATCTGATGCAGGTAGGAGTGGGAAAATTTTTCACCGGGCCTTTTTCCCACCCTTTCCATTCCTTCCAGCCGCACAAAAAAATCCCTATACGCATCCTGGGTAAAAGCGGCTGCCGGCATCCGGTCAAGCGCGCCGATAATATGCTTTTCCGTAATGGAGCGATAGGTGGCGTAGGTAGATTCCTTCCATTTTACGCTGTTTTCTTCCAGCCACAGTCCGGCCGCTTCCCCTATGGTCAGCTTTGATGGAAGGCGCATTTTTTTCTGATCTTTAAAAACCAGCTCCTGCTTTTTAAGGATCAACTTTTCCTTGACCTCATGATACGTTTTTCCGTATATTGAACGATACGGGTTCCTGCCGGTATCCGGAAGGCGGTATCTGCCTTCCCAACGGCCGTCTTTTCTTTTATAAATATTTTCCCCTTTTCTTGGCATAGGCATCCTCCATTTTCTGACGGGATTTTTGACGGTTCATAAATTAATATTTCTGTCCGGCAGGCTGCCTGCCGCATCAGTAAAAAATTTTTTGGAAGAAAAACAGATAATAACTTTATATTTTATACATAGATTGACAAAATACAAAACTTATTCTATAATAAACCCAAATTGAGCAATCGGGATTATCCTGTAAATTAAGGATTTTCTTTTCGCAAAAGATAGTAGTTTGCGAAAGGAATTCCTCTTTTTTTACTATTTTCTTAAAAAATGGCAGGCGCTTTTGTAGCGCTTTTTTTTATTCAGAATAACGTTTTTCACTCCTGAGAGCCTGTTTTTTATTTGCAGAAATTTGCATAAGTACCCTGCCTTTTGATTTCCCGTCTGACCAGAAATAAATTAAACTGTCGTATCTTTTCCATTTTGTTCATGCTTTCTGCCACTCTGTCCATTCCGTCTTCCCGGTTTCCTTTATATAATGAATATATTGGCACATCCGCCGCGCCGCTGCTTTTTTCCGCACTTAAAAACTGGCGCATTACAAAGGAACGGCAGGCGGAATCCGGTTGATTTCATTTAACAAGATACACAGGAGGGGACACATGAAACCAAACAAACATTTAAAAGAACTGGACGGCCTTCGCACCAGATTATATGATCCGGAGCTGAAGCGCCGTGAAGAAGAAAACAGAAGCTATATGATGCATCTGGAAAACCGCTTTCTTCTGCTTAATTTCAATCTGGAGGCCGGAAGGGATACTTCCGACAACGTCATAGAAGGAATGCACGGCGGCTGGGAATTTCCCACCTGCCAGCTGCGGGGACACTTTCTGGGGCACTGGCTGTCCGCTGCCGCCATGCGATATCATGCTGTGGGGGACAAGGAAATCAAGGCCAAAGCCGATGCGATTGTGGACGAGCTGGCGGAATGCCAGAAGGCAAACGGCGGACAATGGGCCGGACCGATTCCGGAAAAATACCTGTACCGGATCGCCCAGGGGAAGCAGGTATGGGCGCCCCATTATACAATCCACAAGGTATTTATGGGCCTGCTGGACATGTATGAATACGCGGGAAATGAAACTGCGCTGGAAATTGCTGAAAATTTTGCGGACTGGTTTTACGACTGGACCGGCCGTTTCAGCCGGGAAGAAATGAATGATATCCTGGATTTTGAGACCGGCGGCATGCTGGAAATCTGGGTGGAGCTTTTTGCCGTTACCGGAAAAGAAAAATATAAGACGCTGATGGAGCGTTATTACAGGGAGCGTCTGTTCGATCCGCTCCTTCGCGGAGAAGATGTGCTGACAAACATGCATGCCAACACCACCATCCCTGAAGTCATCGGCTGCGCCCGCGCTTATGATGTGACAGGGGATGAAAAATGGCGTACCATAGCGGAGAATTACTGGAAGCTTGCCGTAACGGACCGGGGAATGTATGCCACCGGAGGACAGACCTGTGGAGAAATCTGGACGCCTATGAAACGCTTAAGCGCGAGACTTGGACAAAAAGGACAGGAACACTGCACTGTTTACAACATGATGCGGCTTGCCGGATTCCTGTTTCGCTGGACCGGGGATCCCTCTTATGCGGATTATCAGGAACGTCTGCTTTACAACGGCCTGATGGCGCAGGGGTACTGGCAGAGCACTTTAAGCCACGGCTTTACCAGCCCTTACCCTTCCCATGGGCTTCTTACCTATTTTCTTCCCATGCAGGCGGGCAGCCGCAAAGGCTGGTCAAGCCAGAAAAGCGATTTCTTCTGCTGTCACGGCACGCTTGTGCAGGCCAACGCCGCTTTCAACAGAGGACTCTACTACCAGACGGGGGATACGCTCTACGTCTGCCAGTACCGTGACAGCCAGGTTACCTTTAGCATAAAGGATACTCCTGTCACCCTGCTGCAGAAACAGGATCCGCTCACAGGCAGTTCCCACCTTGCAAGCACCTCCTCGGAAAAACAGTCCGTACTGGAGGACACCCGCAAGTATCCTTCCCAGCCGGACTGTCTGGTTCCCTGTCTGAAAATTGAAACGGCAAAGGCGGTGGAAATGACCCTCCAGATCCGCATCCCCTGGTGGATTGCAGGCGAAGCACAGATTCTGGTAAACGGCGAAGAAATCTGGCGCGGCAGCGACGCCGTCTCTTTTGTCCCGCTGAACCGCACCTGGAAGGACGGGGATGTGGTGCGCATCCTGCTGCCGAAAACAGTAAAGGCATGCCCCCTGCCCGATGATGAAACTATGACGGCCTTCCTTTACGGTCCCGTAGTGCTGGCGGGTCTTACCGACGAGGAGCGCACACTGCACGTTCCCGACCTCTCCCGTCCGGAACAAATCCTTGTCCACGATAACGAACGGGAATGGGGAAGCTGGAAATCCACCTTCCGCACCACCGGCCAGGAACGGGGCATCCGTTTTATCCCGCTGCATGATGTGGGCTATGAGCCATACAGCATTTATTTCCCTGTAAAATCAGACAGGTAAAAAATATAGCCTTCGGCTGCATGTCAGCCAGGTAAAACACAGTTTCCGGGCGCATGCCTGACAGAAATCATGGCTTCCGGCTGCATGCAGCCTGTTATATCCGGCCGATCAGCTCCCGGCAGCTGCCATCCCGCAAAAATACGGGTATCACGGAAAGCGGCGCCTTTACGGAAACCGTCTGTCCTCCCTCATAGGCCATACCGTCATGAAGCAGCGTCCAGGTATGGCCTTCCGGGAGGTAAACCTCTCTTTCCATCGCATCCTCGTACAAAACCGGGGCTACCAGCATATCGCTTCCGAACATATACTGTTCTTTCATTTCCCAGCAGCACTCCTGTCCGGGAAATTCATAAAACATGGGGCGCATCACCGGCCTGCCGTACCGATGCGCTTCTTCCATCAGCCGCCTGGTATAAGGCCTCATGGCATCGCGCAGCCGGATATAGGCTGCCAGTATCTTTTCATTTTCCTCCCCGAAGCTCCATATTTCATTGGGCCCGCCCGTATGCTGATGCTGCCTGCCGTCCTTTCCCGTCACTCCTTCTGCAGGAAGCCGGTCGCCGTGAAGGCGCATCACCGGGCAGAAGGTTCCCCACTCAAACCAGCGGACCAACAGCTGACGAAAGGCCGCATCCTCCGGATCCCCTCCCGTAAAACCACCGATATCCGTTGTCCACCAGGGAATTCCCGCAATCCCCATATTAAGGCCTGCGCATACCTGCCTGCGGAAGGTTTTCCAGTCAGAGTGGATATCCCCGGACCAGACAAGCGCCCCGTACCTCTGGCTCCCGGCCCAGGCACAGCGCACCAAATTCACCGGCTTCTCCACCCCTTCCCTGCGCAGCCCCTCATAAAAGGTCCGCGTAAACAGCTGGGGATACAGATTTCCCACCTGCGCCTGCGTTCCCATCCTGCAGCGGTAATTGTCATAATCATAGGTGGTAAAGCCCGGCTCCGCCTCGTCCAGCCCTGTCTCTTATACACATCTCCGAGCCCACGAGACAGGCAGAAATCTCGTATGCCGTCTTCTGCTTGAAAAAAAAAAAGAAAAAAAACAAAAGACACACAAAAAAAGAGACAAT
>OJJT01000207.1_pt1 | contig 38152 bp, 24 predicted proteins | sample 1596281 | NCBI WGS metagenome assembly OJJT01 (sample SAMEA4350145, study PRJEB24818) | metagenome | biome: human; feature: gut; material: faeces | place: Denmark | collected 2013-09
TTTTTTCAAGCAGAAGACGGCATACGAGATTTCTGCCTGTCTCGTGGGCTCGGAGATGTGTATAAGAGACAGGATCCATATACAGGAATCAACCGTATGTATTTGAAAACAAAAGCACAGCTTCTTCCGTATATTTATACTGGGGCAGCTTCGGCGGCAAACATTGATACAGGCAATGGAGATACAGGACTGCCGCTTATAAGAGCAATGTTCCTTGAATATCCGGACGACAGTTATGCAAGCAGTAAAGAAATGCAGTATCAGTACATGCTTGGATCGAATCTTCTTGTAGCTCCGATTTATAAGAGCACTGCTGCAGATGATAAGGGGAATGATGTAAGAAATAATATTTATCTTCCGGATTCAAAAGAAGTGTGGATTGACTATTTCACAGGTCAGCAGTATCAGGGAGGACAGGTTCTCAACAACTTTGCAGCTCCACTTTGGAAACTTCCTGTATTTGTGAAAAACGGTGCTATTATTCCAATGTGGGAAGAAAATAATACACCGGAGCAGATTAAGAAAGAAAACCGTATCGTCGAATTTTGGCCGGATGGAAAAACATCTTACACGATGTTTGAAGATGACGGAAAATTTGTGGAAAATGATCTGAAAGAAGATGGCGATTATGGAAAAATTACGAAAACTTCTTACGGCGCTCATGTATCTACCAAGTATACATCTGAGGTAAAAGATGGAACAGCAACGCTTACTGCTGAAAAATCAACAGGAAACTACACTGGATACAAGAAAGACAAAAATACAACATTTGTTGTAAATGTATCCAAAGAACCTACAAAAGTTACAGCGAAAAACGGAAGTGATTCATTGACTCTCGATAAAGTGCAGAGCAAAGCAGACTTTGATAAAAAATCGGCTGAAGCAGGTAAAGCAGTCTACTTCTATGATGAATCTCCAGCAATCGAGACATATGCATCGGAAAAAGAAACAGAGATTGCGAACCTTGTAAAAGATGTGAAGAGAACACCGAAACTGTATGTGAAATTTGCACAGGCAGATGCGAAGAGTGTTGCTCAGACATTAGTACTTGAAGGATTTGAAAATGACGGAAAACTTCCGCAGGATAAACTGAATAAGAACCTTACAGTTCCTACTCTGACAGAAAATGAGGAAGCAAAGACACCGACAAGCATCACTCTTGCATGGAATAAAGTAGCTGATGCGACAACTTACGAGCTTCTTGTTGACGGAGTTGTATTCTCTGTAGGAGATGTGGAGACATATACACATACAGATCTCGGATATCACTCAGAGCATAAGTATAAAGTTCGTTCTAGAAATGCAGAAGGATATTCTGAATGGAGCGAAGAGAAGACGTTCCAGTCAGCAGAAGATCCGTGGAAAGATACACCGGCTCCGCAGACAATCACATGGACAGGCGGTCTGTACGGAAATCACAGTGCTGATTTGGCATTTGACAGAACGTTCCAGAAATCTGATGGTGGTTTCCATTCAGATGGAAATGCAATCGGACAGACTCTTACTGTAGATTACGGAAAAGCATATGAAATTGATAAGATTGAGTATTATCCGCGTGATGATGCAGGCAATGGAACTGTTGAGGAAATGAAATTAGAGACAAGTCTCGATGGTGTACATTGGTCAGAGGCAAAAACATACAAATGGGCAGTAAATAAAGATATGAAGTTGATGGATAAGCTGGATTGCGGAGCGCGCTATATCCGGTTTACACCACTTAAAGCGCTCGGTAATTTCTTCTCGGCAAGTGAGATTAAAGTATATAAGAAAGAAAACACAGGGGCGTTTGCTGTCGGAAGTACCAATAAGGCTGAGGCGGTTACGGATGCTGATTATACAAATATGAAAAATTATCTTGGTGTATGTGAAAAAGATAAGTTGTTTGCAGATCAGATCAAGAGCCGTTACGGCGATATTAACATGAACAATATCTATGATGTTTATGATTACGCATTCACAATGTTCCAGTTAGATGGCGGAACGAAGAAGACGGATAGTGTTTCGGGAGAAGCTATGCTTCTTGCAAGCAGCGACAGCGTGAAGAAAGGCGAGACGTTTACAATCGACGTTTACGCGCAGAATGTAGCAGGACTTAATGCATTCGGACAGGTAATTAATTATGATAATAGCAAAGTGCAATATGTTTCTTGTGAAGTATCACCTCTTCTTGCTCAGATGGAAAATCTGACGGCTAATAAAGAGTATGATGACAGAGCATATGTAAACCTTGCATTTGCAAACCGTGGAGACAAAGAACTTTATGCCGGAAGTGACGTGCTTGCTACAATTACAATGAAGGCAAAAGAAAACATCTCTACAACAGATGCGAAAGTGATCGACCTTTCTAAAGTAACATTGATCGGACCGAACTACAGTACGATCGAATCAAAGGTTGATACGAATATTGAAATCCCGGACGTGCCGGCAACAGAGAAGAAGTTTGGACAGTCAGACTTTGATATCACAATGACAAATGAAAAACTTCCGACAGATGATCCGGAAAATCCGAACGTAAATAAACTGATCCAGCAGGCAAATTACAATGGATTGTTTGATGGGAAATTTACTCGTGATTTTGAGTTTAAATGGGACATTCCGGCTAACCAAGTAGATGGAAAACTTCCGGATTACATTATCCTTCCTACAACAATGCACCTTGCATTAAAGAATCCGGAGGCGTTGAACAAAGTAGTCGTATCCAACGCAAATGAAGGAAACGGTTATTTGCACAAAGTATCTGCAAAACTGATCTATACAGATGATACATCATCAGACGAGATCAAGTTTGAAACAAAACAGGAGAAATATACATTTGAATTTGCAGGAGACAAGGCGGTAAAAGAAGTTCAGATTACATTCTTAGATGCAAAATCAACAAGTGATGTGAAGAACATGCTCACACTTGCAGAACTTGAACTGTCAAATCTGTCTAACACACCGGTTACAGGAATCACAGCAGATCCGAACAATGCAAAAGAGATGTATGTCGGAACACTGGCAGACATTAATGCAACAGTTCAGCCGGACAATGCAACAAACAAATTCTTCACAGTAGAAAGTTCCAATCAAGATGTTGTGAAGATCCTTACACTGGCAGATGAGAACGGCCATCCGACCTACAAAGCAAGAGCAATGAAGGAAGGAAAGAGCACGATTACACTGACAGCGGCAGGCAATAAAGATGCGAAAGCAACTTATGAAATTACAGTAAAAGCAGGCGTTGATATCTCAGGCTTAAACGAAGCGCTTGCGAAAGCTCGTACATATCAGGCATCTGCTTACACAGAAGAAAGTTATGGACAGCTTACAGCAGCAGTAAATGCAGCTACAGAATTGCTGAAGGGCGAATATACTAAGAATCAGGTACTTGAAGCACAGATGGCAATTTACGCGGCAATCGACGGACTTACATTCCGTCCACTTGATGAGACAAAACTGCTTGATGCAAAAGCAGAAGGATTCACAGTGACGGCAACAAGTGAATGTGATCCTGATAAACTTGAGGATGGACTTGCAACAAACGTACTTGACGGAAAAGAAGATAATTACTGGCATACAGAGTACAACAAAGATGTATTGCCGCAGAGCCTCAATTTTGATCTCGGCGGACTTTACAACTTGACAGACATTACATTCCTTGCACGTCAGGGAGTAACGAACGGCGATATCCTGAAAGCGCAGATCTTTGTAGGAAGCGACAAAGAAGATATGAAATCCGTCGGAACATATGAGTTCGATGAAGAAGGCAATGTTCTTGTAAACAGAGATCAGTATCAGCAGATTGCTTTTGATGCGAAAGATGTAAGATATGTAGAGTTCAAAGTTCTTGAAGCAGGAGCACAGGATAAATTCGCAAGTATGGCAGAGATCCGTTTCTATGGAGAGAAAACGACAGCAGCTCTGAAAGCTCTCTATGACAGCTATGTGGCAGAAAACTTGAATAAAGCAGACTACACAGCAGAATCATGGGCAGTATACGAAGCGAAGATGAATGAAGCGAAAGCTCTCATCGAAGCAAAAGATACAACAAACGCAGCAGCAGGAGAAGCTTTGACAGCATTGCAGACAGCACATGACAGACTTGTGAAACTTAATCCAGATCCGCAGCCGGGCGATGTAGATAAGAGTGGACTGACGACTCTTTATAATCAGTACAAAGACACCAAAGCAGACGGATATACAGCAGAAAGCTGGACAGCATTCAATGAAGCTCTTATGAAAGCACAGAGTGTTCTTGCAAATCCGAATGCAACACAGGATGAAGTAAATGCAGCAAAAGAAGCATTGCAGACAGCTTATGACGGTCTTGTAAAAGACACAACTCCTGATCCGAACCCGAACCCGAATCCGGATGGAAACGGCGGTAGTGGCGGAAACAGCGGAAGCAATGGAAACAGTGGAAACAGTGGAAATAGCGGAAGCAATGGAAGCAACGGAAACGGCGGCAATGCAGCTGTTGTTACAGGTGACAGCGCAAACATCGCAGGATATTTGATGGCGCTTGTGGCAGCGGGCGGAATCGCTGTAGTAACATTCTTTAGAAGAAAAAGAGTGAAATAAAAATATCTGATTCGTAAGATGAAGATTATATGAAACAAAAAAGGCGGTGCGCGTAAGGCACCGTCTTTTTTGTGCGACGAGTTAAAATTCGGGATTGCAGGAGAAGAGATCTTTCCAAACAGGAAGATCGGATTTATGAGAGATGGAGTTTCAAATCTGAAATTCCATCTCTTTTCCGGTTTTGGGATGACGAAATGTTAGCTTGTAAGCGCAGAGATGAAGTTGTCCTGCCTGAAATCGTTTTGTCGAAGATTGTACGGAATTCATATGATCGGTGATTTTTTTGCCATATTTCCGATCGCCTATAAGGGGGTGTCCGAAATGTGCCATTTGCACACGAATCTGATGATGTCTGCCTGTGTCAAGATGGATTTCTACTAAGGCAGAAGATTCATTTTGCAATGGCGGCTGCCTGTGGTTTCGGGACGTGTGTTTTGGCGTGTCAGTCGATTTGGAATCGGTAAATTTTTCGTTTCCGGGCGCGCCGTATGTTTCTATTGTTCTGTAGTGAAGTCTGGCAAGTTTTGCTCCCGGAGTCGTTTTCGTACAGACTGCGGAACTGTTTGTACGGGCATCTTTGACGAGATAGTTTTCAAGAGAGCCTTCCTGCGGTTCGGGAATGCCTGATATTACTGCAAGATAATATTTCCCAAATTCTTGGGAAGTGAGCTGGCGGTTTAGTTCCTTTGCGGCGGCAGGTGTTTTTGCAAAGACGAGAATCCCTTCTACAGGCTGGTCGAGGCGATGAATGATCGCAAGATACGGTTCGCCTGATTTTGCCCGGTGAAATTTACGTGAAGAAAAAAGATGGTTTTTGAGCAGGCTTTCCATGTCGGAAGTTCCGATATGACTGCTCTGAGTCGGCGTTCCTGCGGGTTTATGGCAGACGATGATCTGCTCGTCTTCGTATATAATAAGCGGGGATGCATTTTTTATCATTTGTCTTATTTTCGCTCCTTCGTATTATTGACTTTTCAATGTGTTACGGCTAAACTGATTATCATATAAAAGAATTTTCAGGTCAACCCTTTAAGGAGGAAATTCATGATAAATAATGAGTGGGAAAGATCGTTGGATGAATTGAATCGGACGATTCAGGACGCTATCGATCATCAAAATTACGGACGGTTAAATCAGAATGTGACGGATACGATCGGACGTGCGATGGAAGGACTCTCCAGAGGACTAAGAAACGGAATCCGTTACGGAAGCGATGCGATGAATGCCGCTGCGGATAATTTTGCACAGAGGCAGAGACAAGCGGGAAACACACCGCCGTTTCATAATCAGGGAACAGGATCAGCAGGTGGTTTCACGCAGAATCAGGGAGCGGGCTCAGCAGGCGGATTCACGCAGAATCAGAGGACAGGCTCAGCGGGCGGATTCACGCAGAATCAGAGGACAGGCGCAACTGGCGGTTTTACGCAGAATCAGAGGACAGGCGCAACTGGCGGATTCACGCAGAATCAGAGGACAGGCTCAGCAGGCGGATTTACACAGAATCAGAGGACAGGCGCAGCGGGCGGATTTACACATAATCAGGGAGCGGGCTCAGCAGGCGGCTTCGCGCAGGATCAAAGAACGGGAACAGCGGGGAATTCCGTGCACAGAGGCGGAATCCTTTATCTGAAGGGAACGGCAATAAAGGTCGGCGGTATCTTCCTCGCGATTACGGGATACCTTGGGATGATCGTTACTCTGATCATCGGTCTGATGCTTCTGTTGGGAAGTTCGGTAACAGGCTGGCAGATGGAGATAAATGTCATGGCGGCTTTGATGGGCGGTTTTTCTGTTGCGTTTGCAGTGATGGGAATTATCGGAACATCGAATGCGTGTACGGTGAGCCGTTTTGGAAAATATGTGAAAATGATCGGAAACAGGGAATATTGTGACGTAAAAGAATTTGCACAGCAGAGCGGACGTTCTGTGAAAGCAGTTGTGAAAGATTTGAAAAAGATGATTAAAAAAGGCTGGTTTCGGCAAGGTCATCTTGATGAGCAGGAAACATGTCTTATGACGAGCAACGAAGCTTATCGCCAATACACGGCGCTTATGGAAAGAACGCGTCGGGAAAAACAGGAAAAAGAAGAGCGGGCAGCGAAGGAACAGGAAGAGTTTTCCAGACTTTCTCCGGAAGTCCAGAAGATCATCGAAGCAGGCGACGAATATGTGAGGGCGATCAAAGCGGCGAATGACGCAATACCCGGAGAAGAAATTTCGGAGAAAATCGCCCGTATGGAAATGCTTGTAGACAGGATATTTGACCGGGTCGAGCAGAAACCCGATACGGTCAGTGATATCCGAAAATTAATGGATTATTATCTTCCGATGACGATGAAACTGCTGCAGGCGTATGAAGATTTGGATGCACAGCCTGTACAGGGAGAAAATATTATTTCTTCCAAAATAGAGATCGAAAAGACGATTGACACTCTTAATGTGGCGTTTGAAAAGTTGTTGGACGATCTTTTTCAGGATACGGCGTGGGACGTGTCGTCGGATATATCGGTTCTGAATACGATGCTGGCACAGGAAGGACTTACGGAAGACGAGATCAGAAAGTAAAAGCGCGCAGCGAGTGGAGAAGATAAGATAGAAAAGATGTTCGCAGCGAGTAAAGAAGATAAAATAGAAGCTCGGGGAATGATGAGTGAAGATAAGTAAGATAGGGCTGAAGAAAGAAATGGAAAAGGAGATTAAAGAAATGGGAACAGAATTTAAGGACTTAGACACCACTCCGACATTGACGTTAGATCCGTTTCAGGCGGCGGATAAAAAGGAAACTCCGGCCGTGCAGCAGGTAGAAGAACCGGTGCTGGACGACAGCGTTTTGACAGAAGAAGAGCGTCAGACGGTCGAGGCATTTGCAAAGCAGATCGACTTGACGAATTCATCGCTGATCCTTCAGTACGGAGCGGGAACGCAGAAGAAGATGGCGGATTTCTCCGAATCGGCGTTGGATAATGTGAAATCTCAAGATCTCGGCGAGGTGGGGGCTCTCCTTACCGGCGTTGTGACGCAGTTGAAAAGTTTTGATGAAGATGAAGAAGAAAAAGGCTTTTTCGGCATTTTTAAGAAAGCGTCGAACAAAATTGATTCTATGAAAGCAAAATACGCAAAAGCCGAGACGAATGTAAATGAGATTATCAAGGCGCTGGAGAAGCATCAGGTACAGCTTATGAAGGATACAGCGCTTCTTGATAAGATGTACGAACTGAATCTGACATATTTTAAGGAATTGTCGATGTATATTCTTGCGGGAAAGAAGAAACTTGCGGAAGTGAAAAGAACACAGCTTGCGGATCTGATGAGCAGGGCGCAGGCATCAGGACTGCCGGAAGATGCGCAGGCGGCGAAAGATTTGGATGAGATGTGCATTCGGTTTGAGAAGAAGATCCATGATCTTGAACTGACAAGAATGATTTCTATTCAGACTGCGCCTCAGATTCGGCTCGTTCAGAATAATGATACAATGATGGTTGAAAAGATCCAGTCTACAATCGTAAATACGATTCCTCTTTGGAAGAGTCAGATGGTTCTTGCGCTTGGGGTAGAACATTCGACGCAGGCAGCGGAAGCGCAGCGGCGTGTTACGGATGTGACGAATGAGCTTTTGAAGAAAAATGCAGAGAAACTGAAGATCGCAACGACGGAAACGGCTCGGCAGTCCGAGCGGGGAATCGTGGATATGGATACGCTCAAAGCAACGAACGAGTCTCTGATCTCTACGCTTGATGAAGTAATGGCAATCCAGCGTGAAGGCAGGGAAAAACGTCAGGCTGCGGAGGCGGAACTTCGCAATATGGAGCAGGAATTAAAAGGAAAGCTTTTGCAGCTTCACGGATAATGTTTGGGATAAGGTCTTAGATGCACGTTTAGGATGGTATTTTCGGAATGAATACTTGGAACGGCGGTTTCGGTTGACATTCTGCCGGATTTTGGGTAAAATCACAGATGCAAACAGGCGAGGAAAGAGAATAGTATATGTGTGGAATGCATCAGAGAGAAGGCGGTTGGTGAAAGCCTTTGCAGGAACACATTGAACCGGCTCCGGAGCTCTGTATGAAAATACAGCGTATATCTGCGTTAAAGATAAAAGAGAGAACAACGGCAGGCAGGACGTCTGCGGTGTTAATAAGGGTGGTACCGCCGAGATGCTCGGTCCCTTGTGGGGAAGAGCGTCCCGGCGTTTTTATATAGGCGCATATAGGAAATGAGACGCTTTTCCGGCAGAGAAGTTTTGGCGCTATCCGGGAATCTGCCGCGTTACCGGAGACTTTTACGATCCGGGAGAAACGGGCAAAACGGAAGAAACGGTCGAAACGGTCGATTCGGACGGATATGGCTAAACTGCTGCGCTATGGAAGCGATGGAAGAAAAGTCGGAACAAAAGATAAAAAGTTCCGAAAATGATTTGGGAAATGAGGTAAGAAAATGGCGAAAGAAAAGAAACTTGTACAGTCGATCACATCGAGAGACGAAGATTTTGCACAGTGGTATACAGATGTTGTGCGGGAAGCAAAATTATGTGATTATTCAGGCGTAAAGGGATGTCTGAACTATCTTCCGAACGGATATGCAATATGGGAAAATATTCAGTCGGATCTTGACAAACGTTTTAAAGACACAGGTGTGGAAAACGTATATCTTCCGGTTTTGATCCCGGAAAGCCTTTTGCAGAAAGAAAAAGACCACATCGAAGGGTTCGCGCCTGAAGTAGCGTGGGTAACACACGGCGGAGCGGAGCCGCTTCAGGAGAGATTCTGTATCCGTCCGACATCTGAGACATTGTTCTGTGACGTGTGGAGCAAGACGGTTCAGTCTTACAGAGACCTTCCGAAAGTATGGAATCAGTGGTGCTCGGTTCTTCGTTGGGAGAAAACGACAAGACCGTTCCTTCGTTCAAGGGAATTCCTCTGGCAGGAAGGTCATACGATTCATGCGACATATGAAGAAGCGGAAGAACGTACAAAATTAATGTGGAAAGTATATAAAGACTTTGTAGAAGAAGATCTTGCGATTCCGGTTGTTGCCGGAAGAAAAACAGAAAGTGAAAAATTTGCGGGAGCGCAGGACACTTATACGATTGAAGCGCTGATGCACGACGGTCAGGCTTTACAGTCGGCGACAAGCCATTTCTTCGGAAATTCTTTCCCGGATGCATTTGACATTAAGTATGCAGATAAAAATAATGAACTGCACAGTGTGTACGAGACATCATGGGGATTATCCACCCGAATCATCGGTGCGATCATCATGGTTCACGGCGATGACAGCGGTCTTGTACTTCCGCCGAGAATCGCTCCGGTACAGACAAGAGTTATTCCGATCGCGCAGCATAAAGAAGGTGTTCTCGATAAGGCAAATGAACTTCTTGACGCTCTTAATAAAGCCGGATATCGCGCGAAGATCGATGATTCCGAAAAGAGTCCGGGATGGAAATTCAGTGAGCAGGAGATGCTCGGAATCCCGACTCGTATCGAGATCGGACCAAAAGATATCGAAAACGGTCAGGTTGTTGTTGTGCGCAGAGATACAAGAGAGAAGATCGTTGTGGCAATCGATGAGATTACAACGAAACTCGGTGAAATCCTTGAGACGATCCAGGCAGACCTTTATGCGAAAGCAAAAGCGTTCCTTGATGACCACATCAGTTCTGCGGTGACTATGGATGAGATGAAAGATGCGGTTTCCGAAAAGAAAGGTTTCGTAAAGGCAATGTGGTGTGGAGACGAAGCTTGTGAGGATGAGATTAAAGCACAGACAGGCGGAGTGACATCACGATGCATTCCTATGGAAGAAGAACATCTGTCTGATGTATGCGTCTGCTGTGGAAAACCTGCGAAACATATGGTTTACTGGGGAAGAGCATACTAAAATACATTATTTGTAAATGGGCAGTTTAAAACAGGAGTGGATTTCTTCGCTTTTGGAAGAAATACGTTCTGTTTTACAGCGCTGCTTCTCGATAAATAATATAGAAGAAATAAGATAGTGTTGTACAAAAAGGCTATAATCGTTTTGGAAAATGAACGACTATAGCCTTTTTTGAAATCCTAAATATGCAAAATGACGAAAATGGGGGGGTGATAATGACAATTTTGTTTAAATGTGATAAGGTTATAAGGTCTATGAAAAATAAAATTGTGAAAAAAGGGGAAAGGAAAAGTATGAAAAAGAGAAAGTATCTGGCATTGTTATTAGCTGCCGGAATGATCGCACAGACAGCTCTTTCGACCGGCGGAGTTGTGCAGGTTCAGGCTGCCGAAGACACATACGTTAAAACAGATGAGCTGACAGACAACGATACGGCGGCACCGAAGAAGGATAGTGTTATACCGTCAAAGAATCAGTATGAGTATCAGAAACAGGAACTGGCGGCTTTTTGTCATTTTGGAATGAATACATATACCGGAAGCGAGTGGGGGAACGGAAAAGAAAATCCGAATCAGTTTCAGCTGACAAATGATTTTGATGAAGAAACTTATGTAAAAGCGATTCATGACGCAGGGTTTAAGAAACTGATCATTACGGCAAAGCATCATGACGGTTTCTGCATATGGCCAAGTGAAATGACGACACATGATACCGAAACGGCAGGTTATGAAGGCGACGTTTTAGAAGAACTTTCCAGAGCGTGTACAAAATATAATATTGACATGGGACTGTATCTTTCCCCGTGGGATGTAAATAGTGAATATTATGGTTACAAAGATAAGGATGGAAAAAAACTTGTCGGAGCTGACGGACAGCCGTTGAATGGAAAAACATGGGATCAGGTAAAACAAGAAGACGCTCTTGATTATAACGAATACTATGATAATCAGTTGAAAGAGATTCTTGGAAATGATAAGTACGGAAACAACGGTCATTTTAAAGAAGTTTGGATGGACGGCGCAAAAGATACGAACGACAAGAGCAATGCGCAGGATTATGATTTCCAGAGATGGTTTAAGACAATTCAGCAATACGAGGGAAAAGCAAGCGGAAAGTACGAGGATGATTGCCTTCTTTTCGGCGCGGAATCTTATACAACTGTAAGATGGATCGGAAATGAGAGAGGATATGCGGCTGAAGAAACGTGGGCAAAGTCAACAATCGACAGAGAGAATAATACGATCAATAGTAACAGTAGAGACGGATATACGAAAGGATTTCCGAATGGAAATCAGTGGACTGTGCCGGAGGCGGATACAAAGATTACGTCAGGCTGGTTCTGGGGAGAAAGCAAGAAAACGCCTCTTTCGATGGAGCAGCTTGCAGGTATTTATTTCGGATCGGTTGGACACAACGCTACATTGTTACTGAATGTTCCCCCGAATAAACAAGGAACGGTAGATGCGGATATTCTTGCTCGTGTGGCAGAGTTCGGAAAAGCAGTTCAAAATACGTTTGATAAGAACTTGGCTGAAAAAGCGTCTGTTTCTGCGACAGAAGTAAGAGGAAACTCAAAGAAATATTCACCGGAGAATCTGCTCGACGGAAATGATGAGACTTATTGGACAGTAGGAGACGGTACGACAAGCGGAAAAGTATTGATCGATTTGGGAGAATCCAAAAAGTTCGATGTTGTGTCGATAGAAGAGGCAATCCAGTTTGGACAGCGTATCGGATCTTTCAAAGTAGAATATAAAAACGGTAATGGAGAATGGAAGACGTTTGACCAGGGAACAACGATCGGAGCAAAACGTCTCTGTCGTAAAAAAGCTGTAAAAGCGGATAAGCTTCGTATTACAGTTACTGCTCATAACCAGGCGGAAAATAAAGTTCCGATATTAAGCGAGATTGGCGTATATGAGGCTGCGGAAGGATTTGAACTTGGAACGGGTATCCCGTCAGGTCTGCAGACGAAAGATGACCGTGGATTTACGCTTAGCAGCGGATGGCATCAGGAAACGAACGATCAGATGATAGAAGGAACGGGTATCTGGATCAACGGAAACGGAAATGGGGCGAATGCGCCATATGCGGAGACGAAGTTTAAAGGTACGAAGGCATGGGTTATCGGTACGATCGATCAAAAACACGGTCCGGCAGATGTATATATTGACGGGAAGAAAGTTGCATCGATTAATACATATTCTGCAACAAGAAAGTTGGGACAGATTTTATATGAAACGAATACGTTAGAAGACAAAGAGCATACTCTTAAGATTGTAAATACAGGGTCTAATACTCAGGCTGTAGGATTAGATGCAGTTGCGTATCTTGATAACGGTGGAAAGGGAATGGTAGAACTTGAAAAAGATGCCTATCGAGTGAATGAAGATACAAAATACCCAATTAAGCTGAAACGCGTCGGAGGTACGAACGGTGAATTGACAGTGCAGTTTGAGGTTGCTCCGGGAAGCGCATATCAGAAGCATTTTGATGCTGATGGAAATATGACAGTAACATTTAAGGATGGACAGGAAGAGGCAGAAGCATTTGTCACAACGAAGCGTGTGAAGGAAAAAGAAGGTGACGTTTATTTTTCTGCTTATTTAAGCGCTCCGACAGAAGATGTTCTTCTGGGATTCATTACAAAAGCAAAGATTACGATTGCAGATACAGAATCTTATGACAAGCAGGAACTTCTTGACAAGATCAAAGAAACAGAGAAAGCGGGATATCAGGAATCACTTTATACAACAGCAAGTTATAAAAATTATGTAGATGCATTAAAAGCAGCCAAAGAAGCGGCAAAGAAAGCAAACTTGACTCAGGAAGAAGCTGCAAAAGCATGTGCGGCTCTTGATGCGGCAATCGCAAGTTTGACAAAACGAAGTACATTCAGTGAAACAGACAGACTGCAGTTCCCTAAAGTAAAAGGACGTAGTACGACTGTAGAAGCGGAATATTTTGTATTAGATTCGTCTAAAGCTGAAAAAGGTAAAGAGGTTCGCATTCAGCCGGATACAGGTGCAAGTAATGGGGCAAAAGTAGGATGGTTTGAAAAAGGTAATGTGATAAAAGCGCCATTCCATGCTGAAAAAGAAGGAAAATATACAGTAACTGTGACATACCAAAGTGGAAGAGATTCTGGCAATCCGAATAAAATTAACTGGGGTGGAACGAATGTAGACAGCGGTTCGGTCAATGTAGTAGGAAAGAATACACAGAATCCTGTTTTTGAAGAGAAGTCATTTGACATTAATGTGACAAAAGCAGGTGATGGTGAGTTAGTGCTTACTGCAGATGCAAGTTCGTCTCCTAATATTGACAAGTTTGTTATCACAGCGAAAGAAGTTTCTGCTGCAACATATAAGATTACGGCGACAGCAGGAGAGCATGGTAAGATTGAAGGCGTTACAGGTACGGAAGTGACAGTAGAAGAAGGCGCGAGCCATACGTTCAAGTTTGTACCGGATGAAAATTATGCGGTAAAAGATGTTATCGTAGACGGCAACTCGATTGGCGCGGTAGATTCTTATACATTTGATGATGTGACGGCAAATGGCCATACGATTGAAGTACAGTTTGAAAAGGCAGTTTATGCAGAAGATAACCGATTTGTATTCCCAACGGATGGTAATACAAAAACAGCTGAGGCAGAGAGATTTGAGATTCATGATGTAAAAGATCCGACAGATGGTGAATGGCATTGCGGAGTAACTGCGAAAGACTGGGCAAGTGGCGGAAAGATTGTAAATGCGATGAATAAAGGGGATACGATTACCCTTTACTATGATGCACCGCAGACAGGCGAATATACAGTGACGGTATATTATAGAAGCGGAAATCCGCAGAATGGTCTTACATGGGCTGAAAAAGATGGAAAAATCAAATCAGGAAATGTGACAGCAGGAGCAGGAGATAGTGCAGCGGCAACACATACGACAGAGTTTACACTGAATGTAGAGACGGCAGGTCCGGGATGTCTTGTATTCACAGCACCGGATGCGAAAGCTCCGCAGTTGGATAAATTCGATATCAAGAGTCCGGGAACACCGGTTCCTCCGATTTCTGCAGTAGAGCTTGAAGCGGCAGTTGAGGCTGCTAAGGGATTAGATCTGAATGATTACAAAGATGACGATGCCAAAACTGCATTTACTGCAAAACTGGCAGAGGCGGAAAAACTTCTTGCAGACATTGCCGGCGGAAGCTTTGCGGGAACACAGGACGAGGTGAATCAGATGGCAAAAGAGCTGAAAGCTGCACAGGATGCTTTGAATGAAAAAGATCAGACTCCTCAGGTGAATAAAGATACGCTTAAGGAGGCAATCGGCAAGGCGGAAGCGCTTGATCTGACACAGTATAAAGAAGAAGGTAAGGCAGAGTTTAATGCGGCTCTTCAAAATGCAAAGGCTGTTCTTGAAAAAGCAGATGCAGATCAGGATGAAATCGATCAGGCAACGCTTGCATTGAATACGGCAATCCAGAATCTGAAACCGGTCGACGGCGGAAGCGGCGATGGAAACGGTGAAGGAAACGGAAATGGAAGCACAGGCGGAAACGGAAACGGCAGTGGAAGCACAGGCGGAAGCGGAAACGGTAGTGGAAACGCAGGCGGAAATGGAAGTACAGGAGGCAGCGGCACAGGAAATTCGGCAGTGCAGACAGGCGACAGCTCAAACCTGTTTGTATATGCGGGAACATTACTCCTTGCAGCGGCAGCGTTCGTATTCGGATTCAGAAGAAGAAATCAGGAAAAATAATTCTGATGCCGAAGGCATTCGGACAATCTGAATAAAGAGATAACAGAGACGGGAAAGTTATGGATTATCTGAGAAGATAACCGTGATTTTCCCGTTTTTTATCATTTATTTTAAAGATATGACTGTGAAAAGACGGAGCAATTTTATAAAGAAAGAATGAAAAAAAGAAAAAAGACATGAAAAAGGCGGAAAAGTTGGCAAATCCCTTGACTTTCTTAAAAAAACGTAATAAACTAACCTAGCGTGCAGAAAAAGACGTTGTTCTTTTTGTGCGCCGAAAAGGATAAAGACATATTATCCGCAGCCCCTTATGACATAAGTCATGAGGAAACGAATAATTCATAGGAGGTGAAAAAGAATGCCAACATTTAACCAGTTAGTTAGAAAAGGTCGCCAGACTTCAGAGAAAAAGTCTACAGCACCGGCTCTTCAGAAAGGATACAACTCCCTGAAGAAACGTGCGACTGACGTATCTGCACCGCAGAAAAGAGGTGTTTGTACAGCAGTTAAGACAGCTACTCCGAAGAAACCGAACTCAGCTCTGAGAAAAATCGCCAGAGTTCGTCTCTCTAACGGAATCGAAGTAACAAGCTACATTCCGGGTGAAGGACACAACCTTCAGGAGCATAGCGTTGTTATGATCCGCGGAGGAAGAGTTAAGGACCTGCCGGGTACAAGATACCACATTATCCGTGGTACACTTGATACAGCAGGAGTTGCTAAGAGAAGACAGGCTCGTTCTAAATACGGTGCAAAAAGACCGAAAGACGCAAAATAAAAAACTGAGAAAGGAAAACAGGTATAAGCACAGCGGCGTATTTGTTTTCATCCGAGGTTTTCATGAGAAGATCGGAAGTACGTCAGTACGAAAGGCTGCGTAAGCGAATCGGATTTTCGAGTGGACGATAAGCGTAAAAGAACAAGAGCAGTAACTAAGTAGTTAAATCGTATCACAAACAGAACTATGATTATCGTGCCTCATTGATCGTTCAGTGAGAAAGGGTTGCGGATTTGAGATTCCGCTCCGAAGGAGTACCGGAGGTGCGGACAAAGATAGACGTCCCGCGGCCGCGAGCACATGGTATGTGATTTCATAGAAGACACATGTGAGTACCGATGAATTAATCCCGGTATAACCGGAAAAAATGATTAAGGAGGGAAGGACCGTGCCACGTAAAGGACATACTCAGAAAAGAGATGTATTAGCGGATCCGATATACAACAATAAAGTTGTTACCAAACTTATCAACAACATCATGCTTGACGGTAAGAAAGGTGTAGCACAGAAAATTGTATACGGAGCATTTGAAAGAGTAGAGGCAAAGGCTGAGAAACCGGCGATCGAAGTGTTCGAGGAAGCTATGAACAACATGATGCCGGTTCTGGAAGTAAAAGCAAGACGTATCGGTGGAGCAACATATCAGGTACCGATCGAGGTTAGAGCTGACAGAAGACAGGCGCTTGCTCTTCGCTGGTTGACTATGTATTCCCGTCAGAGAGGCGAGAAGACAATGGAAGAGAGACTGGCAAACGAAATTCTTGACGCAGCGAACAACACAGGCGGAGCTGTGAAGAGAAAAGAAGATATGCACAAGATGGCAGAGGCAAACAAAGCGTTTGCACACTATCGTTTCTAAGAGCCGGACACTGCTGCGCCTCTTAGCGAGGCAGGTGCGAGGCATATTCTTCGGAAATTATCCCGAAGAATGACCAAATAGAGGAGGAAAAGATCTTGGCTGGTAGAGAATATCCATTAGACAGAACCAGAAACATCGGTATTATGGCGCATATTGATGCCGGAAAGACTACGACAACAGAGCGTATTCTTTATTATACAGGTGTTAACCATAAGATCGGTGATACTCACGAAGGAACTGCAACTATGGACTGGATGGCCCAGGAGCAGGAAAGAGGTATCACGATCACATCTGCTGCGACAACATGTCACTGGACGCTGCAGGAAAACTGCAAGCCGAAAGCAGGCGCGTTAGAGCATCGTATCAACATCATCGATACACCGGGACACGTTGACTTTACAGTAGAAGTAGAGCGTTCCCTGCGTGTGCTTGATGGTGCGGTAGGTGTATTTTGTGCCAAGGGCGGTGTTGAGCCTCAGTCAGAAAACGTATGGCGTCAGGCTGACACATACAACGTACCGAGAATGGCGTTCATTAACAAGATGGACATCATGGGCGCTGATTTCTACAACGCAGTAGAGCAGATTAAAACAAGATTAGGTAAAAACGCAATTTGTCTTCAGCTTCCGATCGGAAAAGAAGACGAGTTCAAAGGAATCATCGATCTTTTTGAAATGAAAGCTTACATCTACAACGATGACAAGGGAGATGACATCTCCATCGAAGAGATTCCGGAAGCAATGAAAGATGACGCAGAGCTGTATCATACAGAACTCGTAGAGAAGATCTGCGAGCTGGATGACGAGCTTATGATGATGTACCTTGAAGGTGAAGAGCCGTCGATAGACGAGCTGAAGAAAGTGCTGAGAAAAGCGACATGCGAATGTACTGCTGTTCCGGTATGCTGCGGTACAGCTTACAAGAACAAAGGTGTTCAGAAGCTTCTTGACGCAGTAATCGAATTCATGCCGTCACCGCTTGACGTTCCGGCTATTCAGGGTGTAGATATGGACGGAAATGATACAGTGAGACATTCTTCTGATGAAGAGCCGTTCTCAGCGCTTGTATTCAAGATCATGTCTGACCCGTTTGTAGGTAAACTTGCTTACTTCAGAGTTTACTCGGGAACAGTGAATTCCGGATCTTATGTGCTCAACGCTACAAAAGGTAAAAAAGAGCGTGTTGGACGTATCCTTCAGATGCATGCCAACAAACGTGAAGAGCTGGATAAAGTATACTCGGGAGATATCGCTGCTGCGATCGGATTTAAGTTCTCCACAACAGGAGATACGATCTGTGACGAGCAGAATCCGGTAATCCTTGAGTCTATGGAATTCCCTGAGCCGGTTATCGAGCTTGCGATCGAGCCGAAAACAAAAGCTTCTCAGGGTAAACTCGGTGAATCTCTTGCAAAACTTGCAGAAGAAGACCCGACATTCCGCGCTCATACAAATCAGGAGACAGGACAGACGATCATCGCCGGAATGGGTGAGCTTCACCTGGAGATCATCGTTGACCGACTTCTTCGTGAATTTAAGGTAGAGGCTAACGTAGGTGCGCCTCAGGTTGCTTATAAAGAGTCCATTACAAAATCGGTTGAAGTTGACAGCAAGTATGCAAAACAGTCCGGTGGTCGTGGACAGTACGGACACTGTAAAGTAAAATTCGAGCCTATGGATGTCAACGGTGAGGAGACATACAAATTCGAGAGCACAGTAGTCGGCGGTGCGATTCCGAAGGAATACATTCCGGCTGTAGGCGAAGGTATCGAAGAAGCTATGAAATCAGGTATCCTCGGCGGATTCCCGGTTGTAGGTGTTCACGCAAACGTATACGACGGATCTTACCATGAAGTCGATTCTTCAGAGATGGCATTCCATATCGCCGGATCTCTTGCATTCAAAGATGCTATGAAACAGGGAGCTCCGGTACTTCTTGAGCCGATCATGAAGGTTGAGGTTACAATGCCTGAAGAATACATGGGAGATATCATCGGAGACTTGAACTCCCGTCGTGGACGTATCGAAGGAATGGATGACTTAGGCGGCGGAAAGATCGTTCACGCATACGTTCCGTTGTCCGAGATGTTCGGATATTCCACAGACCTTCGTTCCAGAACACAGGGACGCGGTAACTACTCAATTTTCTTTGAGAAATACGAGCCGGTACCGAAATCTGTTCAGGAAAAGATATTATCAAACAAAAATGCGTAAATAGCGTAAAAGGACTTGAAAAACGGCTGGGTTTGAAATATAATCAAACTTAGCCGAATAAAAAAATAAGTCAGGTAGATTACCTAAAAAGGTTATTATTTTAAGGAGGACATTCAAAATGGCAAAAGCTAAATTTGAAAGAAACAAACCGCATTGTAACATCGGTACAATCGGACACGTTGACCACGGTAAAACAACTCTTACTGCTGCTATCACAAAAACACTTTCACAGAGAGTAGAAGGAAACGCAGCTGTTGATTTCGAAAACATCGATAAAGCTCCGGAAGAGAGAGAGCGTGGAATCACAATTTCTACAGCACACGTTGAGTACGAGACAGAGAACCGTCACTACGCACACGTTGACTGCCCGGGACATGCTGACTACGTTAAGAACATGATCACAGGAGCAGCTCAGATGGACGGAGCTATCCTCGTTGTTGCTGCAACTGACGGAGTTATGGCTCAGACAAAAGAGCATATCCTTCTTTCCCGTCAGGTTAACGTTCCGTACATCGTTGTATTCATGAACAAATGTGACATGGTAGACGATGAAGAACTTCTTGAACTTGTAGAGATGGAAATCCGTGAAGTACTCAGCGAGTACGACTTCCCGGGCGATGACACACCGATCATCCAGGGATCAGCTCTGAAAGCTCTTGAGGATCCGTCAAGCGAGTGGGGCGATAAGATCATGGAACTTATGGCTGCTGTTGACGAGTGGATTCCGACACCGGAGCGTGCTACAGACAAACCGTTCCTTATGCCGGTAGAGGACGTATTCTCTATCACAGGACGTGGTACAGTTGCTACAGGTAGAGTAGAGCGTGGTGTTCTTCATGTATCTGATGAAGTTGAAATCATCGGTATCCATGAAGATGTTAAGAAAACAGTTGTAACAGGTATCGAGATGTTCCGTAAACTTCTTGACGAGGCTCAGGCTGGAGACAACATCGGAGCTCTTCTCCGTGGTGTTCAGAGAACAGAGATCGAAAGAGGTCAGGTTCTTATCAAACCGGGTACAGTTACATGCCACAAGAAATTTACATGCCAGGTTTACGTTTTGACAAAAGACGAAGGTGGACGTCATACACCGTTCTTCAACAACTACCGTCCGCAGTTCTACTTCAGAACAACAGACGTAACAGGTGTTTGTGAACTTCCGGCTGGTATCGAGATGTGTATGCCTGGAGATAACGTAGAGATGACAGTTGAACTGATTCATCCGGTAGCTATGGAAGAAGGTCTTCGTTTCGCTATCCGTGAGGGTGGACGTACAGTAGGATCAGGTACTGTAGCTAAGATCATCGAGTAATCATAATCTGAATATAGATTTGATATAGCGATATGACCCGCAGAGTGTTTGCTCTGCGGGTTTTTGTAATTTCGGAAAAATATTTACGAAAATATTGACATTTAAAAAGACAACTGCTATATTACAAATAGAACAGAACTAAAGATACCCCGGAAATTTCTCCGGGGTGGTTTTATATCAAAGAGATAATTTGTGTAAATAATGATTTTTAGTAGAATGGAACAAGAATAAAATCAGTGATCTTGAATTTGTAATTGTGGGAGGGAAGGAAAATGTCAGTAAAAAGAGATTATTATGAAGTGCTCGGTCTATCAAAAGGAGCAGATGCCGGCTCGATAAAAAAGGCTTACAGAAAGCTGGCGAAGAAATATCATCCTGATACGAATCAAGGCGATAAACAGGCGGAGAAGAAGTTTAAAGAAGTGACGGAGGCGTATACGGTACTGAGCGACCCGGAGAAGAAAAAGATGTACGATCAGTTTGGCCATGCGGCATTTGATCAGGGAGCATCGGCTGATCCGTTTGGCAAAGATACATCAGGCAATCCGTTTTCGGGAGGTTCTTATCACAGAGCTTATACGAACGGAAACGGCGGATATCAGGAGTACCATTTTGAAAGCGGAAATATGGATGATATGTTCGGAGATATGTTTGGAGATATTTTCGGCCGCGGAATGCATGGAAGCAAAGGGGAAGAGGATTTTCGCGGATTTCATGGATTTCGCGGATATGAGCGGCAGAGGGATGCAAAAGGAGAAGACCTGCACGCGGAGATAGCGGTAACTTTTGAGGAAGCTGTCTTTGGATGTGATAAAACGTTTACCTTTAAAGATCCGAATAGTCAGGGCGTTTCTAAGAGTTTGCAGGTTCATATTCCTGCGGGGATTGATACGGGTAAGAGTATCCGTCTGCGCGGAAAAGGAATGCCAGGGGTGAACGGCGGAGAGAACGGAGATCTGTTTTTAAAAGTAAATGTGGGAGTAAAAGCAGGCTACGAACGGAAAGGCAGCGATGTTTATACGACAGTTTTTGTTCCGTATACGACGGCAGTGTTTGGCGGAGAAACGAAAGTGCAGACGCTGTACGGGGATGTTTTATGTAAGATCGCAAAGGGAATGCAGTCGGGGACGAAGATCCGCCTGAAAGGAAAAGGAATCGTCTCGATGAAAAATCCGGAAGTGAGAGGCGATCAATACGTAACAGTCCAGATTGCAGTACCGAAATATCTGAATCCCGAAGCTGAGCAAAAGCTTCGTGAATTTGAAAATGTATGCGCGGGAAGAAGCTCGGAACGCAGAAAAAGCGCATGATTAGAAACCTCTGTTTTGCATATACTGAATACAGTGTAACTAAGCATTGTGAATAAGTATGGCATACAGAGGTTTTTATGTGGAAAAAAACAAAGGAAATGAAATGGAAAACTGCAAAATTATTGTGGGGCGATTTATTTTATGATATTGCGGGGGCGGTATTGTTTGCGGCAGGGGTATATACGTTTGCGGAAAACGCCGATTTTGCTCCCGGCGGAATTACGGGAATATCTCTATTGCTGAATCATGTTTTCGGGATTCCGGTCGGAACACTTACTCTTTTTATAAATCTGCCCCTTATCGTGATCAGTTATCGTACACTGGGGAAACGTTTTCTTTTGAAAACGGCGAAATCAATGGTGATCACAACATTTTTTCTTGATGTCGTTTTTCCGGTGTTTCCGATGTATGAAGGACAGAGGATGATGGCTGCGCTTTGTTCCGGAGCGCTGATGGGAGCCGGGATGGTTATGTTCTATATGCGGGGCTCTTCTTCGGGAGGTCTTGATTTTGTCATCATGCCGATCAAGAAAAAACGCCCTCATCTATCTGTCGGGAAAATTACGATGATCATTGATCTTGGGATCATTCTTCTGGGATGGCCTGTATTCGGAGATGTAGATGCGGCCCTTTATGGATTGGTCTCTACATTTGCATCGGTTGTTGTGATTGACAAAGTGTTGTATGGACTCGGAGCAGGAACGCTGGCCTTTGTTGTAACCGAAAAGGGAGATGAAGTGGCGGCAAAGATCGCAGAGCTGACAAAGAGAGGGGTAACGTCTGTCAAAGCGACGGGAACATACACGGGAAAGAAAAAGAATGTCTTGCTTTGTGCATGCAGCAAATCTGAGGCATTTCTCGTGAAATGTGCGGCGGAAGAAGCGGATGAGAATATGTTTTTAATGTTTATGGAGACGAGTGAAGTGTTTGGAGAAGGGTTTCGGAGCAGTTCGGATTGAAGCGTTTGTTTCTGGCAGGGAGAAAAAATGCGTTTGTGGCGGGTTGAAAAAAACATTTTCATGCAGTAAAATGGAATCCATAATCTGTCTGAAAACGCAGTTTTTGTAAGTGCGGAGAGATTGAGAAGAATTAAGGTGAAATAAAACCGGGAAAGGCGGTCTGCCTATGAATATGATACATGCGGAAAAGCTTGTATATGAATATGATAAACGTGATGAGGAAGGAAATGTGATCGGAACAAACCGCGCCATTGACGGGGTTGATATTGATGTGCCGCAAGGTTCTTTTGTGGCGGTTCTCGGTCATAACGGTTCGGGAAAGTCTACTCTTGCAAAGCATATGAATGCAATATTGATCCCGACAGGCGGTACTGTATGGGTGGACGGACAGGATACGAAAGATCCGGAGAATCTGTGGGACGTGCGAAAGAGCGCGGGAATGGTATTTCAAAATCCTGACAACCAGATCATCGGAACTGTCATAGAAGAAGATGTTGGTTTCGGACCTGAAAATATAGGGATACCGACAGATGAGATATGGGAAAGAGTAGGGGAAAGTCTGCGTCTTGTCGGGATGACGGAATATCGGGCGTCCTCTCCGAATAAACTTTCCGGCGGTCAGAAGCAGCGTGTGGCGATCGCAGGAGTGATCGCGATGGAGCCGAAGTGTATTGTTTTGGATGAACCGACTGCCATGCTTGATCCGAACGGGCGCAAGGAGGTGCTTCAGGCGGTTGCGCGTTTGAGAAAAGAGAAGAACGTAACGGTCATTCTTATCACTCATTATATGGAAGAAGTGATCGATGCGGATCAGGTGTTTGTTATGGACAGCGGTCATATTGTAATGCACGGGACGCCGAGAGAAATTTTCGGCCGTGCAGATGAGCTGAAATCATACAGGATGGATGTTCCGCAAGTTACGATGCTTGCGGAGGAACTTAGAAAACGTGGTCTTGATATTCCGAAAGGAATTCTAAGAAGGGAAGAGTTGGTGGAAGCGTTATGTCGATTGCGTTAGAGCATGTAAATTATATATACAGTCCCGGCACGGCTTATGAGAAACGTGCGCTCAATGATATCAGTTTGGAGATCGGGCAGGGGCAGTTTGTCGGGATCATCGGTCATACCGGATCAGGAAAATCTACGCTGATTCAGCATTTAAACGGACTTATGAAGGCGACTTCCGGGGATATTCTGTACGATGGACAAAGCATTTATGCGGAAGGGTACGACATGAGAAAACTGCGCAGTCAGGTAGGTCTTGTGTTTCAGTATCCTGAGCATCAGTTGTTTGAAGTCGATGTGATAAGTGATGTTTGTTTCGGCCCGAAGAATCAGGGATTGTCGGAGGAAGAGAGTGAGAAAAATGCGAGGGAAGCTCTGGAATTAGTCGGATTTCCCGAAAAGTATTATAAGCAGTCTCCGTTTGAGCTTTCGGGAGGACAGAAGAGGCGTGTGGCGATTGCGGGAGTGTTGGCTATGAAGCCGAAAGTGCTTATTTTGGATGAGCCGACGGCGGGACTTGATCCGAAAGGGAGAGACGAGATTCTTGACCAGATTGCAAAACTGCATAAAGAGACAGGGATGACGGTCGTTCTTGTGTCGCACAGTATGGAAGATGTGGCGCGGTATGTAGACCGTATCATTGTGATGAATAAGGGGGAAAAGATGCTGGATAGTACTCCGAAAGAAGTGTTCCGGCATTATAAAGAGTTGGAGGAGGTCGGACTTGCGGCGCCTCAGGTTACTTATGTGATGCATGACTTGAAAGACCGCGGATTTGATGTGTCGCCTGATGCGACAACGATTGAAGAAGCTGCGGATGAGATAATGAGGAGTTTTATATGATCAGAGATATTACGATCGGGCAGTATTACCCGGTAAAAAGCCGGATACATAGTTTAGACCCACGGGTGAAGATTATCTGCACTCTTTTATTTCTTGTCTCTTTGTTTGTTCAGAGTTCTTTCCTTGGGTATGTAATTGCGACATTGTTTCTCGGAATGGTAATCTATATGTCGAAAGTCCCTCTGAAATATATTGTAAAAGGGTTAAAACCGATCGTGATCCTTCTGATGTTTACGGTCGTTATGAATCTGTTTTTGACAAGAGGCGGCGAAACGCTGCTGCATTTTTGGATTTTTACGATTACGGAAGAAGGCGTTCGTACTTCGGTGTTTATGGCGCTTCGCTTAATGTATCTTGTGGCGGGATCGTCTCTTATGACGTTTACGACATCTCCCAACGGATTGATGGACGGAATGGAAAAACTGCTGAATCCTTTGAACAAGCTTCATCTTCCGGTTCATGAGGTTGCGATGATCATGTCGATCGCGCTTCGCTTTATTCCGATTCTTTTGGAGGAGACGGATAAGATCATGAAAGCGCAGATCGCCAGAGGAGCAGATTTTGAGAGCGGGAATATTATTCAGAGGGCAAAGGCGATGATCCCGATTCTTGTACCGTTGTTTGTTTCTGCTTTCCGCCGGGCAAACGATCTTGCAATGGCGATGGAAGCGCGCTGCTATCACGGAGGAGAGGGAAGGACGAGGATGAAGCCGCTGAAATATAACGGAAGAGACAAAGCGGCGTATCTGATTACGATTCTCTATGCAGCGGGAGTGTTTGCGGTCGGAAAATTCGTGCCGTTTCAGTTGTGGATTTTCTAAAAGCAGCCTGGTGACGGAGGAGAATACAGAGTATCTGGCGGACTTCGGTTTCAGTTGTGGATTCTCCAAAGGCAGCCCGATGCGGAGGCTGAAAAAGTATTTGGCATGACAGGTCTGTGCAGGTCTGCTTTTCCGGGGATAGACGGCGAAGAAGGAAAAGACACGGTGGAAAGTTGAAAACGCATATGATCTGACAGAATAAAGGGGAACGAATAAAAATATGAGACGGATTAAATTAACTGTCGCCTACGACGGAACAGATTATTGCGGGTGGCAGATACAGCCAAACGGGATTACGGTAGAGGAAGTTTTAAATAAAGCGCTGTCCGATCTGACAAAAGAAACTGTGAAGGTGATCGGTGCAAGCCGAACGGACGCAGGCGTTCATGCGCGGGGGAATGTGGCTGTCTTTGATACAAAGTCGCCGATTCCGCCGGAGAGGATTGCGTATGCAGTCAACGCGCTTCTTCCCGATGATATCGTAGTTGTGCGGTCGGAAGAAGTCGGATGTGACTGGCACCCCAGATATCAAAACTCGATAAAAACGTATGAATATACAATAGTAAACCGTGAAATGCCGGATCCGCTCAGAAGAAGAGACTCGTGGTTCGTTTCTTTTCCGCTGGATATTGATGATATGAAAAAGGCGGCGAGGTATTTTATCGGCGAACATGATTTCAAAACATTTTGCAGCGTTCATACCGGTGTAAAAACAACGGTGCGCAGGATCGACAGTCTGGATGTTGAAAAAAAGGGAGAACGAATAAAAATACGCATCAGCGGAAACGGGTTTTTGTATAATATGGTTCGGATCATTGCGGGAACGCTTGTAGAAGTCGGACGGGGTGCATTTGCTCCTTCAGAAGTAAAAGAGATGCTTGAGCAAAAAGAAAGAGGCAGAGCGGGAGCTACTGCGCCGCCGCAAGGTCTTGTCCTTTTAGGAATCGTGTATGACGGGCAGGCTGATACAGAAAGAGGACAGATACAGAAAGATACAGACAGCAGCCGGATGCGGGAAGATGCGGACGGCAGATAGATACAGAAAGATACAGGCATAGACAGGTAGGAAGAGCGTTCTTTCTGCTTGACTTTTATAAGGCAGATTGTTAGACTTAAATGTAGCGATAGGAGGGCGAAAGATATGAAAATTTATGAAACAGAGAATTATGAAGAAATGAGTAGAAAAGCGGCAAATATTCTTTCCGCACAGGTAATTTTGAAACCGGATTGTGTACTCGGTCTTGCAACGGGATCTACACCGATCGGAACATACGATAAACTTGTAGAGTGGTATGAAAAAGGTGATCTTGATTTCTCGGAAGTAAAGACAGTGAATCTGGATGAATACAGAGGTCTGACTCGTGATAACGATCAGAGCTACTACTATTTTATGCATGAGCATTTGTTTGACCGTGTGAATATCGATCCTGAGAATACAAATGTTCCGAACGGTACAGAGCCGGATGCCGACAAAGAATGTGAAAGATACGAAAAACTGATCGAATCAATGGGAGGCGTTGATATTCAGCTTCTCGGTCTGGGACACAACGGACATATCGGATTTAACGAGCCGGACAGCGCTTTTGCACAGACAACACACTGTGTTGATCTGACGGAGAGTACGATTGAAGCGAATAAGAGATTTTTCGCATCTGCCGATGACGTGCCGCGTCAGGCGTATACGATGGGTATCGGAACGATCATGCGTGCGAAGAAAATCTTGCTTATTGTAAACGGAGAGGCAAAAGCCGACATCGTTGCAAAGGCATTTTTCGGACCGGTAACTCCGGAAGTTCCGGCATCGATTCTTCAGCTTCATAACGATGTTGTGATCGTCGGAGACAAAGCGGCTCTGTCGAAGATTCCGAGATAAGGCTGCGCGGCGATGTCGTATTTACTTGAAGTATGTGCCGACAGTGTAAGATCTGCGGTTGAGGCGCAGGCGGGCGGAGCGGATCGCATAGAATTGTGTTCGGGTCTTGTGATCGGAGGTCTGTCTCCGTCGGTCGCGATGTTTGAACAGGTAAAGAAAAATGTCGATATTCCTGTAAGAGTGCTGCTTCGTCCGAGATTCGGAGATTTCTGTTATGACGGATATGAATTCGAGACGCTGAAGGAAGAAGTCTGTCTGTTTAGAGAGGCGGGAGCCGACGGTGTTGTTATCGGTATTTTAAAACCGGACGGAAGGCTTGATACAGATAGGATGAAGGAACTTGTCGAATGTGCAAAGTCCGAAAGTAAAAGTGGGAAACGCCCATGTGCGGTCACTTTTCACAGAGCTTTTGATGTGTGCCGGAGTCCGTATGAAGCGCTGAGGCAGTGTATAGAGCTGGGAATTGATACAATTCTTACGAGCGGGCAGAAAGACAGCGCATGGAATGGCAGGGAACTTTTAAAAGAACTTGTGAGGGAAGCTGCCGGGGAGATTGAGATTCTTGCAGGAGCCGGGATAAGTCCTGAAGTAATCGGAAAACTGGCAGACTATGCAGGCGTGACGTCTTTTCATATGTCGGGCAAAAAAGTGACTGACAGTAAGATGGAGTTTCGCAGAGAAGACGTGCCGATGGGAATACCGGGTTTTCCTGAATTTGACATTTGGCAGACGGATGCCGGGCTGGTCGGGAATGCAAAGCGGATATTGATTGATTTACAAGAAGAGTCGTTAAAAAATGACCGGTGAAGAATTTGTGGCTGATCAATATGTAGTCGGCTCTTGACAAAAGAAGAAGTGTAAGCTAAGATATGCTTCATATTATATAGGCTTTGAAGGGAAGAAGTAACAGGTGAACGTGATGACAGAAAGCAGCCGGTTGATGAGAGGCGCGTGAGACGAATCTGTGAATACATCCCGGAGCTTCGCACTGAAAAGAAGTCTGTCCTGCGGTACAGGAGAAACCATTACCGCGGATGTAAAATGGCAGATGATGAGTAGGCTGTGACGGAGTGGTATACGTTATCGTACCGGAATGAGACTGAAAGCGCCGATGTTCGGCGATTCGGTGAATTAAGGTGGTACCACGGAAATATCCGTCCTTATTGCGTGAGCGATAAGGGCGGTTTTTTTGTATAGGCAACGAGCCAAAGTCCGGGCTTGCCCGAGACCTTGGCGACTGCTTACAATCCCGGAATGTGCCTTTTGGCACTTCCGGTGATTTAGAAACATTTGATATTTTACAGAGAATAAGGAGAAAGAAAATGGGAATTTACGAGGAACTTCAGGCAAGAGGTTTGATTGCGCAGGTGACGGATGAAGAACGAATCCGCGATTTAGTAAACAGTGGAAAGGCTGTATTTTATATTGGATTTGATCCTACGGCAGATAGTCTTCATGTAGGACATTTTATGGCGCTGTGTCTTATGAAACGTTTACAGGAAGCGGGAAATAAGCCGATCGCATTGATCGGAGGCGGAACGGGATATATCGGAGATCCGTCAGGAAGAACAGATATGAGAAGCATGATGACGCCGGAGCAGATCTGTCATAACTGCGATTGCTTTAAAGAGCAGATGAGCAAGTTTATTGATTTCTCAGAAGGAAAAGCGCTTATGGTAAATAATGCGGACTGGCTTCTTGATCTGAATTATGTAGAAGTGCTTCGTGAGATCGGACCGCATTTTTCGGTAAACCGTATGCTTACGGCAGAGTGTTATAAGCAGAGGATGGAAAAAGGATTAAGTTTCCTTGAGTTTAACTACATGATCATGCAGGCTTATGATTTCTATGCATTGTTCCAGAAATACGGATGTAATATGCAATTCGGCGGCGACGATCAGTGGAGCAACATGCTTGCGGGAACAGAGCTTATCCGCAGAAAATTGGGAGAAGATGCAGGCGCGATGACTATTACGCTGCTTTTGAATTCCGAAGGAAAGAAGATGGGAAAAACACAGTCAGGTGCTGTATGGCTTGACCCAAATAAAACATCGCCGTTTGATTTTTATCAGTATTGGAGAAATGTTGCGGATGCAGACGTTTTGAAATGTATTCGTATGCTTACGTTCCTTCCGCTTGAGGAAATAGATAAGATGGATTCGTGGGAAGGAGCGCAGCTTAATACTGCGAAAGAGATTCTGGCATATGAGCTGACAAAACTTGTCCATGGAGAAGAGGAAGCGAAGAAAGCGCAGGAAAGCGCAAGAGCTTTGTTTAGTAAAGGTAATGCGGCGGAGATGCCGACTGCACAGCTTACAGAAGAAGATCTTACAGACGGAAAGATCGATATTCTTACAATGCTTGTGAAGAGCGGACTTGTTACATCTAAATCCGAGGCAAGACGCGCGGTACAGCAGGGAGGCGTTGCCGTAGACGGTGAAAAAGTTTCTGATATTGCCGCATCTTTCGGAAAAGAGGAACTCTCGGGCGAAGGAATTATTTTGAAAAAAGGAAAGAAAAACTTCCGCCGGGTTGTTGCAGAGTAAGAAGCGGCGAAAAAAGAACGGATCAGATCAAAGAAGGAAAGGAAGTGGCGGTATGGGATTGAATAACACACCGATGTCTGAACGGGTTCATATTGGATTTTTCGGAAGGAGGAATGCCGGAAAGTCGAGTGTTATGAATGCCGTTACAGGGCAGGATCTGGCAGTTGTATCAGATGTGAAAGGTACGACGACGGATCCGGTATATAAGTCAATGGAGCTGCTTCCGATCGGTCCGGTTGTGATGATAGATACACCGGGAATAGACGATGAAGGAGAACTTGGGAAACTGCGGGTGAAAAAAAGTTACCAGACGCTTAATAAGACAGACGCGGCTGTACTTGTTATCGATGCGGCAGCGGGAGTTTCCGGGGAAGACAAAAAGCTCCTTGAAAAGATCAAGGCAAAGAAAATTCCTTATGTTGTCGCGCTGAATAAAAAAGAACTTGCAGAAGAAGAGGATATGGAACGGATCAAGAAAGAACTTGATTCGGATGGTGGCTGGATCATCGAAGTGAGCGCGGCGGCAGGCGACGGTATTTGTGAGCTGAAAGAGAAGATTGCGGCAGCAGTGCATCAGGAGGAGACGGAGAATGTTCTTGTTCGAGATCTGCTTCATCCTTCTGATATCGTCGTTCTTGTAGTGCCTGTCGATTCGGCAGCTCCGAAAGGCAGACTGATCCTTCCTCAGCAGCAGGTGATCCGTGATATTCTTGAAGCAGAGGCGGTATCGGTAGTTGTAAAAGAAAACGGACTGAAAAATATTCTTGATCAGTTAAAAGAAAATCCGAGAATGGTGATTACGGACAGTCAGGTCTTTAAAAAGGTGTCAAAGGATACTCCTGCCGATGTGCCGCTTACTTCTTTTTCGATATTGATGGCGCGGTATAAAGGCAATCTGGAACAGGCAGTTAGGGGTGTGACAGAACTGGATCGATTAAAAGACGGAGATGTCGTGCTGATCAGCGAAGGATGTACGCACCACCGACAGTGCGAGGATATCGGAACGGTGAAGATTCCCCGCTGGATCAGGGAATATACAGGCAAAGAGATTCAGATAGAGACAACATCGGGAACGGAATTTCCGGATGACTTAAGTAAATATAAGTTGATCATTCACTGCGGCGGCTGTATGCTGAATGAGCGGGAGATGAAGTACCGTTATAGCTGCGCGGCGGATCAGGGGATTCCGATAACGAATTACGGAATTATGATCGCCTATGTGAACGGTATTTTAAAGCGAAGCGTAGAATTGTTTCCCGAGCTTTATGAAATACTGTAAAACTGTAAAACAGGAATTGTTTTGGTTGACAATATTATATGTTGTTGTTATAATAAATTTAATTAAAGAGGGACATTGGGAATGTCACTGGTAATGCAGGCTAAACCAAAATCAGCAGAGCTGATTTTGGTTTTTTTGATATTAAGAGTTAATATTAGCGGTAAAAGAACCAGCCAAATGGTAATAAACGTTTTGCTTTTGGAGGAATAAAAATGTTTTTTTTGAAGAATCATGTAGAAAAAGTAAAGATAGAAAATATAAAATCGAACGAAGTGTATGCGCCTGTCGAAGGAGAAGTAATTCCGTTAGACGAAGTGGATGATGCTGTGTTTTCTGAAAAAATACTTGGAGACGGAGTGGCTGTGGAACCGGATAAGGGAGAAATCTATTCTCCGGTGAAAGGTACTGTTTCGGTTGTGTTTCCGACAAAGCATGTAGTGGGAATTACGACAGAAGAAGGGGCTAATATCATTCTTCATATCGGGATCGATACGGTAGAACTTAAGGGAAAAGGCTTCGATGTGAAAGTGGAACAGGGAGATAAAGTAGAGGCGGGGCAGTTGTTGATGAAAATAAATCTCCCGTTTATCAGAAAGCACCATCCTGCGACAGTTATGGTGATCTTAGAAAAAACAGACGAGTTTAAAGTTGCATGTACAAGGGATAAACAAATTCGGGCAGGCGGGCGATTATTGACGTTGGAAAGGATCATATGAAATGATTAAAATAGTACAGCCATTGAATAATAATGTTGTCATGGGATATGACAGAAAAAAAGGCGAAGTTATTATTATCGGAACAGGCATTGGGTTTCGGGCAAAAAAAGGTGATCAGGTTGATGAAAGTAAAATTCAAAAAATGTTTATTACAGGAGAAAATAAACAATTACTGGAAATGATAGGGGCGATACCGCCGGAATACTTTGAGCTTGTAGAAGAGATTTTTGAGAAGGCGAAAGAGGAGTATGGATTTTTGCCGAAAGAAAAGGAAACTCTTGCATTGCTGGATCATATACATTTTGCGATAAAGCGAATGAAGGAAAATCTGGTGCTTGATAATCCGTTTGAAACGGAAATCAGGCAGTTTTATCCGAAAGAGTGGGAAATTGGATTATATGCGAAGAAATGTATAAAAAGAAGATTTGGGATAGAGATACCGGATGCAGAAGTCGGATATATAGCAATGCATATAATTGCTTCGGAATTTCAAAAAAGCAGACGTACTGTAAGCAAAACATTTGAAGTGATCGATTTGGCGCTGAAATATATACGGGACAATTATTTGACAGATGTAAAAGAAGATTCATTGGCTTATACAAGATTGGTTACTCATGTAAAATATTTTGCGCAACGGTATGTAGATAACAAAGAAAGTATGGATGAAGACGAACTTTTGGATCAGACGATAAAAGAACGGTTTCAAAGAGAAGTTTGCTGCATTGAAGGCTTATCGGAAATGTTATATAGGAAGTATGGAAGACCGGTTACTGTGTCAGAAGAAAATTATCTTGTATTGCATTTGAGAAACTGTGTTGCCAATAAAGAATAATGGAAATGTAATAAATAATAAAACATGGAGTGATGAGGTGGTCACTATTAGATTAGGCCAGACTCAAAGGTGGAATATGCCTCTGCCTTTGGGTCTGTTTGCTTATATAAAAATAAAAAGTTAAAAGAAAGGAGAAGGCATATGGATCTGAAAAGAACGGCAAGAGAAGTTTTGGAAAATGTGGGAGGAGAGGAGAACATCATCAGTATTATGAGTTGTTTTACTCGTGTTCGTGTGGAACTAAAAGATAAAACAAAGGTTGATGAGAAAAAGCTAAAAGAAGCGGATGGATGTCAGGGCGTGAATTGGGTCGGAAATACAGTGCAGATTATTTTCGGCGGACGATGTAATGATGTCTATGATGAATTAGAGAAAATTGTTCATATTACGGAGACGGAAGCGAACGGTGAAAAGAGTATTGTTAAGAAGCAGTCTGTATGGGCGGTAGTGATTGACTATATAGCAAACTCGATACAGCCTGTTGTTCCGATCTTGATAGCGTCTGGATTTTTACAGAGTGTGTTGGCGATGCTGAATTACCTTGATATTGACACGACGACATATACATATCAGGTATTGAATTCTATAGGACAGGCGGGATACTATTTCCTCCCGATATTCCTTGCGTTTGCAGCTGCCAAAAAATTAAGGATCAATCCTTATCTTGGGGCATTGGTAGGAGCGGTAATGGTTTATCCTGCGATAATCGAAGCAGGAAGCGCAGGGGGTACGGCATCATTTTTGGGAGTGCCGGTTACGCTTGTATCTTATGCGTCATCAATTACTCCTATTTTGATTTCTATGCCGGTTGTCATGTGGATCAACAAACTAGCAAAAAAAATTAGTCCCAAAGTATTGTCAAGTCTTTTGATTCCGATTATTACAATGATTTTATCAATACCGGTTGTTTTGATTGTAACAGGTCCTGTGGCAACGTGGATTGGAAACGGATTATGCGGAGTTGTTTCGTTTATATTTACAAAGATGTCGGTTGTAGGAGGGCTGCTTATCGGAGGGGCTGCGCCGTATCTTGTTTTGACCGGCGTTCATAATGGAATTGCTTTGCCGATAACTTTGTCGGAACTTGCGAGTCAGGGTTTTTCCTATTTTTTTCCATTGTTGGCATATGGCAACATAGCGGTCGGAGGAGCTGCTCTTGGCGTTTGGTTTAAGACGAAAAATAATCGTTTGAAAACGACAGCAATGTCGTCTTGCTTAATGGCTGTAGTGGGGATTACAGAACCGGCATTGTTTGGGGTGTTGCTCCCTGCGAAAAAACCACTCATCGCATTAGGAGTTATGGGAGCGGTCTGCTCGGCGGTTTCTTTGATGTTCGGAGTAAAATGTACGGCACTAAGTATGTGTGGACTTGGCGGCCTGCCGGCATTCTTCGGAGATACATTTGTTATTTGGTGTATTTTGATGGCGGTTTCTTTTGTCGGAGCATTTTTGATTACGATATTGATCGGGTTTAAAGATATACCGGAAGAGGAGGCGTAAAAATGAATATTGAAAGGGAAAGGGGAAAATGTAAATATCCACTTTTGTTTCAACCGTTGAAAGTGAACAAAATTGTTTTGAAAAACAGGATTATTTCGGCTCCATTGGGAAGTAATACAGATAAATCATTAAGTGGGATAGGGATGATTATCAGAGGAACGAGCGGATCGGTGGATGATACGCGTATGCGTTTAACTCCGGGAACGTATTGTTTTGCAGATTTATTCCAGGCGGCTAAAGTCAGAGAAGAAGTTTCATTGATCAGACAGCGCGGTGCGAAAGCGGAGTTTGAATTGTGTCACTGCGGTCAGTTTGCGGTTGTGGAAGAAGGTGATTATGCCATAGGGCCGGTATCCTTCGTAAGAAACGATGGAACAGAGGTGCGGGCTATGGATGAAAAAATGATGGATGAAATCGCAGATAAATTTGCAAAGTCGGCATGTGACGCAAAAGAGTATGGGTTTGATGGGGTATTGCTTCATTTCGGACACGGATGGCTTCCGGCACAATTTCTTTCTCCGTATTTTAATAAAAGAAAAGATGAGTATGGGGGGAGCTTTGAAAATAGAATAAAATTCCCGATGATGATCGTAGACAGGGTGCGGCAGGCGGTTGGACGAGATTATATGTTGGATATGCGGATAAGTGGAGAAGAGCATATAGAAGGCGGCATGGAGATTGATGAAGTTGCGGAATTTATAAAAAGGATTGAAGATAAGATAGATATGGTTCATATTTCCTGCGGAGTGGAAATAGATAATCGTACAAAAATCTACATGTCGCCTACGGCATATGCACCGCATAAAATCAATGCGAAAATGGCAAAACTTGTGAAAGAAAAAGTGAAGATACCTGTAGCGGTAGTGGGAGGGATTATGACTCCGGAAGAGGCGGAAGAAATACTTGAGGACGGATGTGCCGATGCTGTTGTCATAGGACGTCAGTTGATCGCCGATCCATGGTGGGTGAAAAAAGCATGGGAAGGCCGATCGGAAGATATTGTTCCGTGTATCAGATGCATGAACTGTTATAATCCATATCAATATAAAACAGAGGAAGAACGAAGAAAGCATGTCGGGCTCAATACAGTTCCGTGCTGCTCGGTGAATCCGAGATATTTGCATGAAGATCGCGTCCCGAATGAACTGCCGGAAGCGTCTGTAAAGAAAAAGACAGTAGTAGTCGGCGGAGGTCCTGCCGGAATGCAGGCTGCGTTGACGGCGGCACGAAGAGGACATCAGGTGATTCTTTTAGAACGAGAAGGGGAATTGGGCGGACAGTTGATCTGCTCAGAGTATGATGAGGTAAAGCAGGATTTAAAGAGATTGAAAGATTATTTGATCCTTCAAGTTCAAAAGGCGGAAGTAGAAGTAAGATTAAATGTAACCGCTACACCGGAAATGGTTAAGGAATTGAGTCCTGACAGTCTGATCCTTGCGCTTGGAGCTTATCCGATACAGTTAAATCTTCCGGGCACAGAAAAGAATGATCATGTTTTTACATGCATAGAAGCTTATAAATATCAGGAAAAGATTGGTGAAAATGTGGTCGTTATAGGCGGCGGATCTATCGGATGTGAGTTGGGGGTTGAATTGAGCAGAAAAGGAAAACAGGTGACGATTCTTGAAATTGAAAAAGTGTTGAACCGAACTTTGAATGATATTATGAAAACTGCTTTAAAAACAGAAATGGAAAAATGCAGAACATTAACCGTGCTGACAGAGACTCGATGTGTTTCGATAGAGGAGGGATTCGTAACTGCGGCATCTAAGGATGGGGAAGAATTTGAAATAAAAGCAGATACAATTATTTTTGCGGCAGGGATGAAGGCTAGAACCGATGAGGCGAATACATTTTTCGGAATCGCGCAGGACACGAATATAATCGGCGATGCAAATCGGGTAGGAACGGTATGGAATGCGATGGAGGACGGATGTTATATTAGCGCGGGATTATGACTTTGGCGAAAGGGGCGATGTGGATATGTTTCCTGAACATTTTCTTTGGGGCGGAGCGGTTTCCGCAAATCAATGCGAAGGTGCGTTTGATGAAGAGGGAAAAGGAATCTCCATACAAGATGTACTTCCGAAAGGGTTGAAAGGTGGAATGACAGAAGAGCCGGTGAAAGAGAATTTAAAGTTAAAAGGAATTGATTTTTATCATCGGTATAAAGAAGATTTAAAAATGATGGCTGAGATGGGATTTAAAGTTTTTCGGACATCGATTGCATGGAGTCGGATTTTTCCGCGTGGAGATGAAGAAAAACCGAATCAGAAGGGAATAGAATTTTATCACAACTTGTTTGCAGAATGCAGAAAATACGGAATCGAACCGCTTGTGACATTGTCGCATTACGAAACTCCGTTGTATTTAGCGGAAAAATACGATGGATGGCGCAGCAGAAAGATGATTGATTTTTATAAAACATATGTAAAGGCAGTATTTGAAGAATATAAAGATGAAGTGAAATACTGGCTTACATTTAATGAAATCAACTCAATACTGGAGTCTCCTTTTATGAGTGGAGCGATCATGACTCCGAAAGATGAACTGACGGAAGAGCAGCTTTATCAGGCGGCGCATCATGAACTGACTGCAAGCGCATGGGCAGTGAAGATCGGTCATAAAATTAATCCGGATTTTAAAATCGGGTGTATGATTTTAAGCGTGCCTGTATATCCGCTGACTCCGGAACCGGATGATGTCCTGGCGGCAAAAGAACAGGAGCATAAAAGCTTAATGTTTGCAGACGTTCATGTTCGGGGAAAATATCCGGGATATGCGCTGAGATATTTTAGAGAACATGGAATTTCTTTAGAGATAGAAGAAGCGGATCGGGAAGTTTTGAAAGAGACGGTAGATTTTATTTCATTGAGTTATTATATGAGCGCGTGCGCGACTGCACATTCGGAAAAGATGCGAAGAGGTGAAGGAAATATATTGGGAGGCGTTCCTAATCCGATGTTGAAATCGAGCGAATGGGGATGGCAGATAGATCCGAAAGGATTGAGATATGTATTGGAAATATACTGGGAAAGATATCAAAAACCGTTGTTTGTTGTCGAAAACGGACTTGGAGCGAAAGATTATCCGATTCATAAAGAGGACGGAAGCGTGGAAATTGCCGACGATTACCGGATAGAGTATTTACGAAAACATATTGCGGAAATGGAAAAGGCGATTGAAAACGGCGTCGATGTTATGGGATATACGGTTTGGGGATGTATTGATCTTGTGAGCGCGTCTACGGCCCAAATGAGTAAACGGTATGGGATGATTTATGTAGATAGAAATGATGACGGAAGCGGAACGTTAAAGCGTTGGAAGAAAAAAAGTTTTGGCTGGTATCAAAATGTAATAGCTAAAAATGGAAGGGAATTATAAAAGTCAAAATTGAGAAAAACAACAGATGTCCGAACTGTATGACATCTGTTGTTTCCATATATAATAGGGAAAAAGAGAAAAATGATATTGTATTGAAAAAAATACAATTTTTCATAAAAATAGCTTGAAATACAATGTTATTTCCTATATACTAAAAAAGCTGTGACATGATAGCTGTGAAGCGTGAGGTTGCTGCCCGGCAAAAAGATAAGCTGAGGCAGGTTTTCCGTGGAGCGAATGTCAAGTTAGGAAACTGGCGACAAGTCACTGTACGAATCACAACTGATTACTGATTACCACAAGGGAAAAGTATGAAACAACGTGTGAGTTTCTCACGACACACACGGGAGAGTGTACAGTCACCGCTTGTCGTACTGAAGTCAAAAGTACGAAAAGGAGGCGACTTTTTTTATGGCAAGTCAAGTAATGAGAATCACATTGAAAGCGTATGATCATCAGCTCGTTGATGCATCCGCAAAGAAAATCATCGAAACTGTAAAAAAGAATGGGTCACAGGTGAGCGGACCGGTGCCGCTGCCGACAAAGAAAGAGGTAGTGACAATTCTTAGAGCTGTCTCTTATACACATCTGACGCTGCCGACGAATAGAGAGGTGTAGATATCGGTGGTCGCGGTGTCGTTAAAAAAAAAAAAAGAAAAAAAAAACAACAAAAACAGATAATATCTACTAAGTAGGACAAAGAAACAACAGAAGAACACAAAAAA